>JQIA01001074.1_pt1 | contig 14624 bp, 10 predicted proteins | sample 811431 | NCBI WGS metagenome assembly JQIA01 (sample SAMN02998118, study PRJNA258478) | marine sediment metagenome | biome: marine; feature: seafloor; material: sediment; isolation source: oil-polluted sediment collected from 3 locations (0.5 km, 0.7 km and 0.9 km)... | place: USA: Gulf of Mexico ... | reverse complement strand
CCTGTAGCTCAGCTGGATAGAGCGCCGGACTTCGAATCCGTAGGCCGTAGGTTCGAATCCTACCAGGCGCACCAAAGATATATAAAAAAGGTTTCAGGAATATTTCCTGGAACCTTTTTTTTTTGCATTTTTTCTTCTATTACGGTATCCAGTTCAAAGTCGGTTTACGTTTTGACTTAACACAATCACGTAAATATAGATTAATTAAATTTTGATATGGAACACCGGTTTCCTCTGCTAATTTTTTAAAATAGTCTATAACATCAACACCAATTCGAATAGTCACCTGTTTTTTTAAACTCTTAGCATATGGATTTTTACGCCCCTTCATCTTTTCAAAATCATATTCTTTTCTCATCATCCCCCCCCTAAAATAAACTTTTTGTTCTTTTTTGGTTGCTTTCCTCGCTGAAATAATTCGAATTGTTGACTCATCATCCCTGTAACAATGACATACGACCAAAACTTTAAGCGTTTGGCTGAAACCTAACAGCAAAAACCTTTCTTCATCAACAGAATGATCCGGATCATCAAACTCGATAGCTTTTTCATCAAAAAACACAGTTTCAGCTTCTTCAAAAGAAACGCTGTGTTTATTCTGATTCGCTTGATTTTTGCTATTATCCCACTCAAAGATCAACTTTTTCATATTTACAGTATAATTATATTATAATTACATGTCAAACTGGTTGTATGACGCAGAATATCCTATATCACTGTGTATTTTCAAAGGGCCGCTTAAGTATAAACAACCATGAAATCGAATAGTTGCATCTCAATAACTCTTTAATCAAACAGGATCAAGGTTTACCTTTGCCTCATATCCGGTCTTTTTACATACTAAAAACCAATTACTTATCATTAGAATTTGATCCATTTATTAATTTCCGCCTTTCTCATGAAACAATAAAAGATTCAAAGCAAAAAGGTCGGATGGTTGGGAAGGACACACAAAAGAAAGCTTAGATACTCCAAAAATAATAAGTTACTACAGGACTATTCGGCGCAATACAGTTGTTGATATTAAAAAGCCAATAGATGATTCAAAAAGCAGATGCAATATCTATCGTGTTAGCAAGGGGTTCAGAATAACAGAAGTACTTCTTCAGCAGCACTCTCTTGATTTTCCACTTTACATGCTGATATCAAAACACATTGATGACCTTATATTCAAAAAGCCATTGCTGCAGACTGTAAGACGCATATGTATAAAACCCTTCAAACATCTGAACCATCAGAAATTACTATCCTCTTTCGTTTCCCTGGTCGAAAAGTAATTATTCAGAGACAGCTCCGTTTTGAAAAAAGACAGAAAGAGCTCTTAATGTTCGTCTATCCTGAAGGCACAAGAAGAAACGCGCCCTCACCTGTTGTTAATATCTTCATCCTCGACGGGGATTGCAAAATAATAAATTCACCAGTCTCATCAATCCCAACCCCGGAAACACTTATAAATCTATCAATACTTCCACTTTTCCTAAATAAAAAAGACGCATCATGCGCCTGTTATTTCATCAAAGATTCAATCAAAACAGGTAACCAGCACACCTGGTACGGCCAATTCGTCTACCCCGGCACCGGCAACCGTCACACCTATTTCAAATCAAACAGCATCAACAAAAAGTCAGCCACATTCACAACCCGGTATATTCCTTAATTACTTTCCTATTGCTTTTTTAACACACACTTAATAAGTTATTTTTTAGTAATAGATAATAAGGGGTAAACTAATAATACACTTTTCCATGTTTACCCCTTTAATATACCAATAGGTGGAATTTTCAATCTATTACAACGGTTAATGGTCTAAAGGATTAGAATACATGGATATCGTTAACGATTGGTATCATCGGTACTGGTACTGCGATCTAAGGGATTAATAATGGGAATAATTGATTCAACAACATATAAAATAACTTGCAATAACTGTCATATTATTGAGGACGTTAGAGTTTATAAAAAAAGCTCTAATAACGGCGGATCATGTTGGGAGCGTAAAGGATACTTAAAAAATTTTATCGTGTCATGGGATGGTGGTGGAGATACTGCACCTAAAATAGTAACAGCTTTTTGCAAACTATGCGATTCAATCGCATCATCAGGAAACCCCTTTTGATGGTTATTAAAGATAAAAGAAAAGGTGACAGGCTCCAGAATTAATCATGAGCGCCATTCTTCCCCTAAATATCGTATACTGTTTTGATTTATTGATTAATTTTATAAAAATCAAAGAAAATACGAGATTAAAAAACGCAACATAGAGATGTTTCACGGAGTATAAAATCAGTTCTAATAAGGTGTAGCTGGCTGTAACCAGGATCGGCAAACCAAAAAGTTGACATATAAAATAATTATCAATCTCCACGTTCGTCATAATTCGATAGTGTCTTAATCCAGTGATTCGCTTGCTCTAAAAGATCCAAAATAGGAATAAAACGTAATCCTGGCCCAAACTCACCACCACCGCTTATTTTGTAAAATTCACGAATATCGTCACATCCTGGTAGTCCTGGTGGCCACTGATGATCAACTGGTGGATGGGGAGTATAAAGAAAACAGGGATCAGGAGGATCTGGGTTCTCTTGGTAGTAAGCTACTAAATTACTGAGTTTATCTTGCCATTTCATATTCAATAAGATGCTTAACGCCCGCAATCATCAGCCTGCAGGGGAAACGTACCGTCGATAAAGGCTATTAAACAAAAAAAACTTCGCAAAGGCCCGAACAGCACGACCCCGCAGGTCTGAATGAATTGCACTTGTTAGCTGGTTCATTAATGAATGCTTGCTATTTGGATTTCAGCCCATGAATTCATTTGACCATATTCCTTTATCAGATATCGTTGTAAAACCTTAGTCCTGTCACAGCCCAATTACTTGATGTATACTGTGGTTCTTGAATAGCTTTGGCCCGACCTATTGTTATTACATCGCAGTTGAATGGATTTTTCATTTTATCAAACTGTTCGACTGTTAAATGTAAAAACCTCATGACGAAACACCGTATGGTCAGACCATGGGTAATAATCAACACGGAGTTACAATCTTTCCTCGAAACCTGTCGCATCATACTTTCTAGAAAAGTAGACGTTCTATCGTAACAATCCGCCGGACTCTCGCCACTTTCGAAACGATAATAGAACCAGCCATGCACTCTACGTTGCTGTTGCTGAGATTCTACATTGCCATACCCAAAGTCAAGTTCGCGCAACCTTGGATCTTCATATATCCGAAGACTGCTTTTTGAAACACCAGATTCAGTCAGGATTTCTTCAAGAGTTTCTCCCGCTCTTTTGTACGGGGAACAGTATATAAGCGAATTTTCGATGAAGTCAGAACCAATTGTTTTTCCAGCTTGTCTGCTTTGTTTACGTCCAACGTTTGTGAGGGGAATATCATGGTCACCAGATATTTGTGGATTTATGTCTCCAACGTTATGAAGTGACTCTCCATGTCTGACAAGTTTTATAATCATAGTGCGTTGTTTTATGTCCTCTTAGTATATTAGCGAGCTAACATTTGTTATTAACACGTCGGCCGAATTTTTTTGGACTATACAGCTATAATGCCATTTTTTACAAGTTAAAAAGTTCCAGTAAAAACGGGCTTCTTTAATTTTGCTATGCCGCTTTTCATGACAATTATCATACTTATAAGGCCGGCATGATAATTCCAGAAAAAAATTATCAGATCTTGAAGAAACCTGTTAAATCTATATTTTATTCATTTCGTTTCATATTTTTTGAAGCTAATATGTAAAACGCTGGTACCTTACTGTTTTTTAAAGAAATTTAATTGGGTATTTTGTTGTTTGGCTGTTATCAGAGAAATATGTTGATATAGTTAAAAAATATACGAATTCCAGTTCCGACTAAATAAATATTACTTTTCCATTAACTTTATAAACAAAATCAGAAAAACATTAATTTTAAGGTATTCATGGAATATTCAATACTCAAAAATATAACATTTGTCTCAGTTCCGACTTAACAAATTTTAGTCGAAACTGGTTTCCTATGACCATAAACAAACATATAGCCAAATATCAGTAGTTCACAACTCGCAGCGCACTAAAACAAGTTTCTGATATTCAGTGTCATATTCAAATGATTCCGGAAAAGTTTCTCAGGTAGGTTTCAATATCTTTTAAAACAAAAAAAGCCCTTCAAAATCATTGAAGAGCCCCTATAAGTCGCATAATAGTTTCATAAAAGTATCACATCATTCCCATTTCTCAATGTTTATCATATTCATAGTCCCCTGACACCAATCGTAGGATGGGCAAAGCGTCAGCGTGCCTATCAATTTGTATTCTTCCATGATCAGGAAATGCAGCGGGAAAAACTCCCCTTCGCTGCGGTACATGGCGACCCGAACGTTTACAATTCAGACGAAACCCGCTTTGGCCCCACTGCAAAGGCACTTCCGGTGCTTGAACGGTACAATCTCCATTCCATTAGGGAATATTTCGTGACGTGCGGCCTCAACACAAAGGTCATCGCAAGCTTCGTAAACATCCTGTCCGACGGTGTAATACTGAGATATATTATGACCAACTTCCTCTACGACATACCGGTATTAGGTAAATTACTCTTTCTGAGGGAGGTGAAGAAGATCATGCCTTCAGTAAAGTACTCTGATTTGAGTCGAGCCCGGGGTGCCGGAGGAATCAGGCCCCAGGTTGTGAATACCGCCACCAGAAGTCTGGACATGGGCGAAGCAAAGATCATCGGGGACAAGATCATCTTCAGCATCACCCCTTCTCCCGGGGCATCAACCTGTCTGGGAAGCGACACTTGCTTTAACAGCGAACGCTTCGAGCATGATTTCGGATAGGGTTAGGTATTATGGGGCCAGGCCTTACTTTGTAATCACCCCATTATATTATTAAAATTTTAACGCACTCAGTTTTTGGGCTCTTAGAAGGGGCATTTTGATACCATAAAATGCCCTCTAAGAGCTATTTTTTTGAATGGCAGAAAAATTGTTTCTTATGTTAACAAAAGTTATAAGGATCAGCCTGGACCAGCCCCATTCAAATGGATTAACTATCCTAAATCCTGATGAATACCCACCCTAATGTAGCAACGTAGGGTTACCTGATAAAATTGGTCATGGTTTTGGCAACCGGTTCAGGGGCTGGGAATTGCCCTTTACCGTGTTCGATAATTTTCATGATCCATGCCATATTTTTACCTAAAACCGACATAATCTGTTTACCTTCACCATCCTGCTCCATTTCACCGGGAATAAGACCATGGGCAACATTCCAATAATTTGATGATGGCATGATCATCTCAGAATAATTGATATATTGATTAAGTGAGTTAACCGTGGGAATGCCGCCGGATCGCCGGACAGCAGCAATGGCGGCTCCGACTTTGTGTCGAAACAATCCGCCATTAACTGAAGACACGAAAAAGGCTCTGTCGAGGAAGGATTTCATTGTCCCGCCAACACCTGAAAAATGAACGGGTGAACCAAGCAGAATGCCATCGGCGTCCTTTATCTTCTGAATCCATTCGTTCACAGGATCGCCTTTTGTGGCACAAGCTTCATCCTGGTTTTTCACACAACTATGACAAGCAATGCATCCCTGAATTTTTTCTTTTCCGACATGGATCATTTCCGTCTCAATACCAGCATTTTCCAGCTCATCAAAAATGATATTGATTGAACCTACTGTATTTCCCTTTTTATTAGGGCTTCCGTTAAATCCTATAACTTTCATCGTTATTTCCTTTTTTTTGATTATGGTTACTTTTCTGAAACCAAGATTTGCATCGATAATAATAAGTACTTTATTCTACCCCGGCAAGTTTTTATTATGCCGGCATCGCATTGGGTTGCCCTTTGCAACAGCAACCATGGCAGCCTTTACAGACCAGAAATTCAAGAATGTTGGGCCAGATTATGGATTCGCACAATATATCCTTATTCGTTATACATTTTAATACGAGTTGTCAGACTCTTTTTCCTTTGATGATAAGGCTGGAAATCTGTGCGTTGCAAATACGGAATGGCAACCAAGACATGACTTATTCATTTCAGAAAAATAAAAATTTATGAGCTCTTCCTTTTTACTTTTTGTGGCATGCGCAAGCATGCCTGACAGATAATGGAATCTCTGATCTTTTTCTATAAACAATACTGAGTTACGAAACAATTTATAAAGAATTATTGTAAAATGCCTGCAGACTATATGCCGGGCATAGATAAGGTAAAAGAATCTTTGGCGTCAGTTGGCTTCGATAAGTTTTTTGATGCTTTACATATTGATGACTTAGACTGAATGGTACGAATTGCACAAAGAGCCAGCTCCCTGCTCCCAATAATAAACAACTATTAATCATAATCAATAAAAACCCTGTTTTCAGATAAGAGGTGAGTTTCTTAACCATGTTTGCTTTTTCAAAATTCTGGTGATACTCATTTTTTAACTGTCTGATAATATAAATTTTAATAAAATTCATATTCATGCAATAAATCATATAGGTAGCAAGATTGATGCATTCGTAAAAAGTAATAAGATGGCTAAGGAAAAGGGCCCATATACAAGATTTAGCTTCTGGCCAGGCTTGAAGTAGTACATATGGTACGTCAAAAGTCTGACCAGGCACTAAAGCGCAGTAGATGGGGCTTTTTACGACGCCATCAAGATTTAACATTGAACTATTCTTTAAATAGTATTTATATATATCTTATAGTTACAGGTATAACGAGTTAACAGATTGCGCTTTCGCGCGTGAACGCCGGGTTTCACCCTTTCAGAAAGCTGAATAGTAGAGAAAGGACAAATAAATACCGGTTGCCAACAGAAGCAGAGTGGGAATATGCATGTCGTGCAGGTTGCGATACCGACTATACCATTGTTTTTTTGTTTTTCGGCTATAGAATATAGAATTTCATTGGTACTGCATCCCCGTCTATTGTATTATGATTATTATTCAGTATTAAAATTTTGAAGAAAGGATATAGTAATGACATTTTCAAATAAACTTTCCTTTACTATTTTTACAACTGGCCTGATATCTCTGATTCTATTATCAGTTGTGATATACAAATACAACTATGACTCAGCTATCATATCCGAGTTTGCGCATACTGAATCTATTGCAAGTGAAGTTTCAGATGATATTAATCATATGTTGTCTGAAAAAATAAAAACAACCCTTACTTTGGCAAACACCAATACTATAATACAAGCTTTAGAAGAAAGTATTGCCTTCTATGCTGATCTGCCTGATGAAAAAAGAAATGAATCCATAAAACAATTAAACGAGAAATGGAGATCAATAAACGATCCTGCAGACAATTTTATTATTGAATTCACTAATAATAAAGCTGCTCAGTTTTTAAAAAAGCAGCAAACACTTCTCAATGGAGAATATGGCGAAATTTTTCTTACCAATAAATTTGGTGCTCTGGTTGCATCAACATCAAAACTGTCAACTTTCGCACATGGGCATAAATACTGGTGGAAGGGATCTTATAAGAGTGGGAAAGGGGGTATATTTTTTGATGACAGAGGTTATGATGACAGTGTTGGTGGATATGTCCTGGGGCTTGTTGTACCCATCAAAAAAGGTGGACAAATAATAGGGATATTAAAATGTAATCTCAATATCCTTGGCAGTATCAGCAAAATGATATCTGGTGAAAAACATAAATTATTCGGGAAATTTAAACTGACCCGTTCCGGTGGAATGGTCGTCTTTGAAGAGGGTTTTGAACCTTTAAGCACCAGGATTCATGACACTATATATAAACAATTAAAAAATAATGATCAAGGAGCAATCATTGTCAAATATCCTAATAAAAACTATCTTGTCGGCTTTTCACAAATTACACTGACAAGAGGTGAAAAAGGATATAGTTTTGGGGGGACATTTGAATCTATTGATCATAAAAAAGGCAATAAAGGTGAGTCCTGGTATATACTGTGTTATCGCCAAATGAGCGCAATCCATGCACCTATTATAGAATCTATTAAATCAATTCTCTTTTCAGGCATTGCAATAATTTTCATTTTACTGATAGTCTCTTATCTGTCTGGCAAAAAAATCGCCAAGCCCCTTGCAATACTTACCAAAGCTACGGAAGAAATTGGAAAAGGAGATTTTAGTCATAAAATCAATCTTGAGGTAAAAAATGAATTTGGTAATTTGGGTCAATCATTTAACAATATGACAAGCAGCCTTCAAAAAGCCACAACCAAACTAAAACATGAAATTGTTGAGCGTAAACATGCTGAAGAAGCACTGATCGAGAGCGAGAAAAAATACAAAGAGCTGATTGAAGGAACTGATGATCTGGTAACAATAGTAGATAAAGATGGTACATTCTTATTTGCAAACAATATTTGTGAAAATGTTTTCGGCTTATCACGAAAAGATCTTGTCGGGAAGCCAGCATTCGATTTTATCCATCCTGATGATCATGAAAGAACTCAAAGATGGTTTAGAGATTGTATAGAAAAAAATACAGATATAGCAACAATTGAAAACAGACAGATAAATAAAACAACTGGTAAAACATCTTATCTACTTTGGACCTGCAATTTTAAGTATGATAAAGAAGGGCAAACAAAAGAGATTAATAGTATCGCCCACGATATTACCGAACGTAAGCAGGCTAAGGAAGAACTCCGCCAGGCAAGGAAAATGGAATCAATTGGTACCCTTGTAGGGGGCGTTGCCCATGATTTTAATAATTTGCTTTACATGATTGTTGGTAACACTGAACTGGCACTTGAAGATATCCCTGAATGGAATCCAGTGCATGAGAGCCTTGAAGAGATTAAATCTGCCGGTCTCAGAGCTGCAGGCATTGTAAAACAACTGCTCAACTTCAGCAGGAAAAGTGACCAGGTTTTAAAACCGATTGGTGCTGTTACCATTATTAAAGACGCACTTAAATTTTTAAGATCGACTATTCCGAGTACCGTAAAAATTCAAACTAATCTACCTGATACTGATTTACCAATACTGGGTGATCCGATTCAAATCAACCAGATTATGATGAATCTTTGTGCAAACGCTTCTCAGTTTATGCGAGATACCGGAGGGATCATAAAAATTGATGTAGAAACTGTGATTTTGAATGAAGAAGAAGCTAAGGGTTATGCCAATTTATCAGCAGGTAATCATATCAACATTACGGTATGCGATTCAGGGCCAGGCATTGCACCTGATATCCTTGATCGAATATTCGATCCTTATTTTACAACCAAGGAATTTGGAGAAGGTTCAGGAATGGGGTTAGCTGTTGTTCATGGTAATGTTAAAAATCATGGTGGTGCTATTTTTGTTGATAGCAAACCAGGGGAAGGTACAGCATTTAATATATTTTTCCCGGTAATTGATGAATTGCCTGAACCTAAAATTGAGGGAAAGGAAGAAATTCCTCATGGTACAGAAACAATCCTGTTTGTTGACGATGAAGAATTCATTGTGAATATGACGGGGAAAACACTTGAACGGCTTGGATACCAGGTTGAGAAACAGTTGAATCCTGTCGAAGCTCTGGCGTTATTCAAATCAAACCCCGATGTTTTCGATCTGGTAATTACTGATATGACAATGCCTCAAATGACTGGAGTAAAATTGGCTGAAAAATTAAAAAAAATCAGATCAGACATGCCTGTCATTATCTGCACGGGACATAGTGCCATCATTGATGAAGAAAAGATAAAGCTGCTTGGAATTGAAGGGCTTGTTATGAAACCTGTCTCAAAGTTAAAAATTGCAAAAACTATTCGAGCAATTTTAGATAAATAGTGCAGATTTTTTAAATCCTTTTCCTTCGGAAGAGCATTCTATGTTGAAAAAACTGAAGGTGGCAAACCATTACGAATGGTTGGTACGATGAGTGATATCACTGATCGGAAAAATATTGATAATCAATAATTGAGCATGATATCCCCGTAATTACTTAACACGTGAAGCGCCTCCCATTTATCCGGCTTTTTAAAAGCTAACCGCCGGAGGCGCACCCAACCGTTTTTTTATATTGTAAACACCGTGATATCATCTCCCGCCAGGGTGATAACGAGCTTAATCGAGTTGCCCGATATTACCGTCTTACCGCCTGCATCGACCAAAGGTATAGTTATATCGCCGACATGGCCGTCTCCTGTGACACGAAATCCGACTTCCGTGCTGCCGATAATAATCGCCAGATTCCCCTTGTAATAGATATCAACCCCCAGGATCGTCACCGTAGGCGTCTTTATCCCGGCGTTTCCGGTTACATGAATACCCGATTTCGAGATCATTCCGGATACGTTGATGGTGGTGATGGAGTCTTTTAACTGGCCGGATACGCTGATTTTAGTCAGGGATATATAGAGGCTCGAATTGGTCGACAGGGAAATGGGGCTGCCGCCGACGATGAGTTTCAGGTCGTTATCGATATCGATAAAGGAACCTATGCCAATAAAATCGATGAAGATATCAGCACTGCCGCCTGCACCGAGTTCAAGGACGCAAATTTGCGTTGTTGATGCGAGCTTTCCGAATAACGCCAGACCTTTTCTGCTCAGTTTCAGTCCGGCTGACATTTCTGTTTTTGAATCAATCGTCATCTTTTCCATGACGCTTTCAAGGTGGACAGGCATCATATTTTCGGCAAATTCAGGGAGACCAAAGTCGACGTTTAGTACGGCACCGGTTTCACCATAGAGTTTTATGTACGAATCATTGCCGTTGGTAAGATCGGAATCGATGTAAAGTTCAAGCATGGCACCTGCGCTGATGGCGGAGGTGAGAAATCGGGTTGAGGAATAGATCTGCCCTCTGACCCAAAGGCCGTCGTTGTTTAGCCGGAGTTCGGCTGAGGCAAGGGAGACCGACTGAAGATCGGAAAGGGTCGACTCGGGGATTCCCATCTGGCTCAGACCCGTGGTGGCAAAATCGAGGCCGAATTCACCCTTTAACCTTAAAAAATCCCGTGAATGATCATAGACGTCGATAAGGCCAGATGCCTCAACAGCTGCCTTTTCTCCCAGGGTGACCGGAAGTACGGCCCCCAGATCTATATTTAATTCCTGCTCTATTCGTCCGTGAAAGAATAGTGATTTTTCATCATCAGCAAGGGTGACGATAGCGCTGGAATCACTGGAAAGGGATAACTCAAAGGTGTCTAAAAGAGGCATTTCAAGAGAGATCTTCCCCTTGGCGCCTAATATAATATCGTCTGCATTCTCAACCGGGTAGACACCGTTTTCATCCGGGTCGAGGTTGAGAAAGAAAGAACAATCCTCAAAAGTCAGTTTGCCCGGCAGGGAAGACATGGCAGGTAAAGGGATCTCAGCACCGATGCCTGCAAAGAGGTGGGCACCGAAACCCGGGGTTCTGTCTAAAGTAAAACCTTCAAACTCCGAACCGAACCAGTCAAAAGACCGGTCGAGAAAAGCGGAAGATTCGCTGAACTGTCTGAAATAATCTGGCATATCGTTTCCGGTTTCGTTCCAGCCGTCAACGACAAAGGGTATCTGGCCCTTGACGGAAAAACCACCGTGAAAGGAGAGATCCGCCGTGAAAAAAGGAATTTCGGCCCGCATCATAAACGCCGGATCGTGAGGGTCCAGGATCAGGGAAACCTCGCTGGTCCTGCCGGAGTCGAAAAATACGGGAGAGGCTATTGTGAAATAGAGATAGGTCAGGTCGGGTTCAAGGGGGAGCCTGGTTGCGGCAAGTGCGTTACCAAGATCCATTCCCACGTTGATAATCGTAGCCGGGGCAAGTTTCAGCCAGTTGAGAACAGCAGCTCCCTGGTCCGCCTCCTTAAGGGCATCAAGAAGATCCGTTGTCAGTGCCGGGAAAGAAGAAGAACCGTGGATACGCGTAAGACTCTGACCGTCGCTGCTGTACTCGACCTCGAGTGCGGCATTTTTTAAAACGATATCGTCGCCGCTGTCCGTCACAAGACTTACGGTGCCGTTAAGTGAAAAACCGTTTTCGCTGTCGAAGACACTTTCGTTTGCTACTTTGAGCACAACCGGCCGCGGCTGCTGGCGGTTTAAAGTCAAATACGTGAACCCGTTATCATCGATTGTAATATTATCCGGTAAGTTAACCGTCTCATTGAAAAAGGAGGCGGCATTGCCCATAGCCTGTCGTATGTTATCAACGAAGATACCAGCCCAATCGCCGTCCGAGGGTGACGTTAACGCTCCGTCGCCGTTGGTGTCTCCGCCCAGACTGTCGTCTTTATAGGACGTGAAAATAACGCCTGAACCGTCTATGGTAAGCGAACCGGTCCGGGAACTGATTTTGGCGTTATCCGATTTGACGATGCAGCCGCCGGTGATGGTCAGCCCGTTGCCTATAGTAACGGTCAGATCATCCATGATTACCATGGGGATGCCGATATCAGCCCAGGTCCGAATCCCTTTGACTTCAGGTCTATCCGTAAAAAAGGCCCCGTTTTTCTTATTTGTAAGCTGTGGATTATCGGGATTGTAAAAGAGGTTGGAGTCGTCAATGTCAGTCTCTACGGTCCCTGAAAAACAGAGGGGCTTGTCGTTATTGTAAAAAATATTTTCCTGAATGAGTGTCTTTGGACCGGCGTATATCAGATGAATAACCCCGGATTTGCTGCCGGTGTTGCCGGCAAAAATTGAATTGGTGACCACGACATTGGTCCTGGGCATCAGGGTTAAGGTTGCTGAACCGCCTGCTCCTCCGTTATAAAACCGGCAATGGTTAAAGATCGAGTCGTTGTTCTCACCGACGATCTTGATAAATCCCCAGGAGCCGCCCTCTTTCGTAATTTTATCTACCTGACGGTCTGAACCGAATCTTTCGTCATCTGCCGAAGTAAAGATAATCGGTTTATTGCTACCATCCTCACAAAGGCCGTCGGCTATAATTTTACCGTTGGCAATAATAGCACTTTCAGGCGCAAATTTTACCACGGTCCCCGGCTCTATGATGAGAAACGAATTGACGTAAATTGTGCCCTTAACCAGATACTCGGTATCGGCAGTCCAGAATGTTTTTTTACCAATATCAGAAGTAACGGTGTCAATAACGACGGGGGGAGCAGCATCAGGATTTTCGGCAACCGCATTCTCCTTTGAAGACCCGCCACATGACGATAGAAAGGAAACGAAAATTATAAAAACGGCTGTCAGTATATTATTACGAAAAAAACGAGGTAGAGTGAACATAAGGCACCTGTGTATTTTTAAATGTTTAAAAAACCGGTTTGTAGTTGTATTCCCATTAAATATCATTCAGTTATATAATAAATTTTACAATAGGTAAAGGGATTAAGGAAGGATTAAAGCTTTCTGTTGGGGAAGCACACAGACGCCATTTCAGAAAGGTGAATATGATATTCTGGTAAAGACTAAACCTTTACTGAAAAGGATTTGGACAATCAATAAATAAGTATGGTGTCACTGGAGTTCAGCGCTTTACAATTTTGTATATATCGTTTTAAGAAAAATGGCAGCATTACCACGCGGAGCGTGGGAACGATTCGTGGTTGAGCGTGGACACGATTTACGGTGGAGCGTGGACACGATTTACGGTGGAGCGTGGGTACGATTTACGGTGGACATTTGCAGGAAAAAACGGGGAACAAGCTCTTTTTGAAATTATTCCCCCCTCTTTTTTGAGAGACTAAAATGCCAGCCCCCATGTGATAGAATGAAGATAATTACTGCCGGATACTTCTTTGAAATTACTTATCTTCAGACCCCACCACGATGCAATTTCAAATTCACAACCTATATATGACTTGTCCCTGTCCATATATTTAGGGGTGCTTGTCCACGGGGTGAGATAGGACGCGAACACCGACAATCCGCCTCCATGTTGATCAGAAATCTGATGCCGATACCCACCCCCCCCGCAACTACGCCATCCTTCCCCAGTTCAGTCTTTACTACTGGCCCTGAAAGGAAAAAGTTCGAATGACGACTGTCCAAATCCAAAAACTTTAATAACAACAAAAAATCTATTTCAAGGCTAATATCCAACGGTTCACCGAACCATACAGCAAACCTACCGGAAAGGGAATTACCGGCCAATCTTTAATGCCTTCAGCATGACATGTGTTATTTGGAAAAAAAAGAAGAGTATTACTATTAGGTTTATAATGAATAATTTAATACATTTCACAGAATTTCTCCTCATTTATTAAAAATATGTCGGCTTTAACGATCATTTATGGTTCTTTGCATGCTGTATGCCATTAAAAGAAATCTATTTTAATACCAATATAATCAGATAGTTATTATTAAACAAAGGAGCTTATCAAAGGTGTTTATGTGTCGTTAAAAAGCTACACATGTATACATGAAGTGTCAATTATATGCAGCCTTCGCCATTTATTATCGTGATTATAAATGGGGAAACTACCATAAATCATTATAGCTCAGGCCAGAATGAATTGTTTCCGCCTTGAGAATCGCTCCCACGCTCCGCTTGGGTAGCGCCAAATCGCTGCTATCATGTGGTATTTACAGCATTTTTTTCAGAATTTGTTGTGTTGAATTTCTGTGCGGCAGAGGTAGCAGCATTACCACGCGGAGCGTGGGAACGATTCATTGTGGAGCATGGGACGATTCATTGTGGAGCATGGGACGATTCATTGTGGAGCATGGGACGATTC
>JQIA01001073.1_pt1 | contig 14627 bp, 15 predicted proteins | sample 811431 | NCBI WGS metagenome assembly JQIA01 (sample SAMN02998118, study PRJNA258478) | marine sediment metagenome | biome: marine; feature: seafloor; material: sediment; isolation source: oil-polluted sediment collected from 3 locations (0.5 km, 0.7 km and 0.9 km)... | place: USA: Gulf of Mexico ... | reverse complement strand
TTAAATTTATGTATTTTGATAAACCTACAGATTTAACTCCGATTGAAGCTAGTACTGATATAAGAGTAGCTCTTAGTGCTAATGCGTTAACTGTATTGTTGCTTGGTTTGATGCCAAATACATTGATGGTCATATGTCTTGGAGCTTGGGGGATTTAGATATAGTAGGGTGGGTAAAGGTTTATCTTGCCCCATAGGCATCAACTTAAGGAAATAATAATTTATTTTCAATTGGTTTATCTCGTTCCCAACGTCTCGTTGGGAATGCCTATCATACCGCTCTGCGGTATTCATTTTGGTTTAAATCGTAAAATTAGGTATAAAGGTAGAATCTTGATACCAGAAAACATAAATAACATAATAATAATTATTATTAGCATTAAAACTGCTTATACAAACAAACTTAATACAAAATAAAACTATGGAATCATTTCAAGGTTCTACCAAGATTACAGACGAAGGAATTAAAAAACATTTTAAAAGTTTCAAACCAATACATGCTATTTATGAGCTAGTATGGAATGGCTTAGATGCTAACTGTAATATTGTTAATATCGAGGTAACTCATAATAATCTTAGTGGTTTAGATAGTATCTTGATTGTCGACGATGGAGAAGGAATTGATGTTGAAAATTTTAAAAATAATTTCGAAAAATTTAATGAATCCTTGAAAAAAAAAGATGATGATAAGCGTGGTTCTCATGGAAAAGGTAGATTGGCTTTTCATAAATTAAGTGAAAAAGCAATATGGTACACAAAAAGAAAAACATATAATGCAAAAATAACTATAAAAAGTAGTGCAATTAAAAAATTTAATATTGATGAGTTATCTGAAAATAAGCAACATCCTTTTATTAAAGAATTAGATTCTGGAACTTGTGTCGAATTAATTAATTTTGGGAGTAATAATTTACCAGATGAAAAAGAACTTATAGAAGAATTCAGTAAGGAATTTGGTTGGTATTTAGCACTGAATAATAATAGAGTTGTAGAATTAAATGACAAACCCATACCGATTCCAGAACATGAATTTCATGAAGAAAAGTTTAAAGTCAATGAAAATATTTTCACTGCTAAGATTATTTTATGGAAAAATAAACCTAGCTCAGAAAAATCATATAATTACTTAATAAATAGTAATAATAAAATTATAAAAAAAGAATTAAGTAAATTTAATAATAAGAGTATTTTTTTCACTAGTGCATATGTGTTTTCTGAATGGATTGATGGATATGAGCCTGAAGCATTAGAAATTGGAGAAAAAAGTATTGAAGATTCCCAAATAATTGAAAAAGTTTTTAAAAAAATAATTTCACTTCAAAGAGAGATTTATATAAATTATTTAAAACAATATGTGGATATAAAAATAGAAAAGTATGATGAAGATAGATATTTTCCAAGTTACTCAAATTTTGACCCTGATTATGCAAAATGGAGAAAGCAACATACCAAAACAGTACTCAAAGAAATTTATATTGCAGATCCAACTATATTTAACAATTTAAAAATAAAACCAACTAAAATATTAATTCGTTTGTTGGATAAAATATTAGTTTCCAATGAAAATGATACTCTTCTTGAAGTATTAGATGATATTCTTGATTTGAGTGAGGATAATTTATCTAAATTTGCTTCACATCTCAGAAAGACAACATTAGAGAATATAATCAGTACTATTGAATCTCTTCAAAAACGTCAAATGGCTATACATCAGTTACGAGAAGTCATGGAAAATAGATTTGATGAGATTTTAGAAACTCCTGATCTTCAAAAAATTATAGAGAATAATACTTGGCTTTTTGGTCCTCAATATACTACTTTAGGTGCAGAAGAAGATTCATTCAATACCATTGCAAAAAATTTAAGAAATGAAATTAAAGATATCGATATTATAACAAAGGAAGATATTGCAGAAGGAGCTAGTGTTAAAGGAATTAACAGACAAGTAGATTTATTTTTGGCCAGAAAACTACCTACTTTTGACTCTAAAGGTAAGCAAATATATAAATGCATAATAATTGAAATTAAGCGACCTGGAATTTCATTGAATATAAAACACCTTCGTCAACTTGATGATTATGCTGAAATAATATCTAGACATCCAGCATTTGGAAGTGATAAAAAGCGGTTTGAGTTAATCCTAATAGGTCGTAAAATTTCAAAAGATGATCGGCAAATTAGACAAAGAATGGGAAATTTGAAAAATAAATCAGAATTTGGCTTAGTAACTGACGATGACGGAGATAAAATCAAATGTTATGTCAAGGATTGGTTTACAATATTTGATGAGTTTGAATTATCTAATAATTATTTATTACAAACGTTGAACTCAAAGCTTGATGATTTATCTAACGATAGTACAACTGATATAGTTAAAGAACTACAAACAAAACCAGTTCAATAGTATAATATATTTTTATTAGTTTACAAAAATTATTAACATTATATAAATGATCCCAAAACGAGTCCAAACAATTGTAAATAAGATTGCTGAAGATTGTCATCAAAGATTTGGTGATAAAGTAACTCTCATTTGGTTTGGTTCATGGATGAAAGGCAATGCTTATAAACAATCAGATATTGATTTAGCAATTGAGTACCATGAAGAATTAAAAAAATCTGAAATAATTGCTTTTAAAGACTGGTTGGACGACTTCCCAACTCTTTATAGTATTGATTTAGTTGAAATGGATAAAGCAGATAATTTATTAACAACAGAAATTAAACAATATGGCAAAATATTGTGATTGATAAACCCAAGTTAAACAGTTTTACAAAATCGATTAATAATTTACAACTTGTGTTAACTGAAATAAAAACTCCAATCGTACGTGATGCTGCAATTAAACGCTATGAAATTTGTTACGAATTAGCTTGGAAATCTATCCAAGAAGCATTGAGAAATGAAGGATTAGAAATTTGTAAATCTCCTAAAAATTGTTTTAAACAGGCTTTTAAACAAGGCTGGATTGAAGACGAAGAAATTTGTGCAGATATGATACAAAATCGGAATTTGACAACACATACTTATAATGAAGATTTAGCTGAAGAAATATATAATAACCTTGAAAAATATGTAGCCTTGTTTGAAAGTTTATTATCAAAAATATAACTGTTAATCACTTAAGAAACATTTTTTTAAGATTAACTACATGGTTAATTGCAAGTTTCATCTAGGACGTAATAAATTTATGAATTACATATTGATGCAATTCATTCTTCATTGCATCCTACATTATATCTATTAGAAAAGATGTCCATTATTTAAATAACTGGCCGTATTATTGCTAGATTTAATACCAAACACACTGATACCTTGGGGTATATAAGTTTAAAGTAGGTTGAGTTACACTCAGCTAACCCAATTTCAATTACATACTATTAAAATTCGGTACAAGATTATGTCCACCCATTCCGAAAATCCATTTAATTCAAAATTACAAAGATACTATTTAACTCCTGAATTAAGCCAACGTATTAACTTGATTTGTCATCTAATCCAAAATAGTGAACAGCTGTTATTAATACTGGCCGAAACTGGTTATGGTAAAACAGCGTTATTAAACCAAATAAAAAAAACTGCTGAAACTCAACATGAACATTGGTGGATTTATAATCATATTAGTACTCCAGCTATATCTCCAGAAACATTTGTATCTAAAGTGCTGAATGCATTTAATGTTCGTCATGATGGAAAACCTATCCAAACACTACAAGAAAGCTTGCGTAATCATATAGCAGCTACTCGTTATAATGGTCAATTACCAGTATTACTCATTGATGATGCTCATAAATTACCTTTAGCAACTCTTAAATTAGTTATAGAATTAGCCATGCAAGGCGAACCTTTAACAAAAATGCGAATAGTCTTATTTTGTGAGCCACAAATTAGCAGTATTTTAGCAACTCCTGAATTTAAAATTGTACATAACACTTTGGTGCATAATTTAGATATACCAGCTTTTACCAAAACTCAAGTTCGTGATTATCTACAGTTTTACATAAAAAGTAGTAATTATCGTAATACTCATCCATTCACTAGTGAAATTATAAAAAAAATATACAAAGAATCGGAAGGAGTACCAGAAGAAATTAATCGTAATGCTGGGCGTATCTTACATCAATTTAGTGAACATCGTTTTTCCCAAACGTCTATATCATATTCAAAATTACGTTGGGGCTTACCCATTGTTATACTATTAATAATAATTGCTGGAATGATTTACTTTAAATATCCAGTTTTATTTGAAAAACCAGCAAAACCAATTATTGAACCGATTATTACTTATGATATACAAGAGACTACAGAAAACTTATCAGAACATGCTAAACCAATAGGTCCAGTTATTATACCAACTATAACTAATATAGATACTAATAATGAAGCATTATCAATTAAAGAGATAGCACTTGTTAAGGATGTTACACCTATTAAGGATGTTACACCTATTAAGAATGCTAAAATACAAGTAAATAATGAAGTATGGTTAAAAGAGCAAAATCCAAAATATTATACGCTCCAAGTTTTGGGGGCTTACGATAAAATGACATTAAGTAAATTTTTAGAACAACATGGACTCAGTGGAGTAGCTATGTATAAAACATCTTTTCAAGGAAGAAATTGGTATGTTTTATTATATGGCAATTATTCTAGCTATTCTAAAGCAACAACTGCATTAGCTCAACTACCAGAGGCATTACGCAATAGCACTAAACCTTGGATTCGTACTTTTGGTAGCATTCAAAAGCGTTTAAAATGATATTTATAGCAATTCTTAATTATGAATGCTTAATTCTTAATGAACTTCAATATAAATATATTTAATTCATATAGATGGATTATAGTCAATTGAGAAATGCTATAATACACCAGATTGTTGGTCATTAATTTATGTCTACAATTCCTATTTATCCGGCCCATCCACATTTATATCAGGCCGCAGCTGAATTAGCGACAAATTTTGCTTTACCTATAGCTGATAATCCTAATTTGCCTTTTTTGTTACATCTAACTGAACAACGTTTAGAATTACACAACTCAAAAACAGGGCCAATTTATATAGACTTTGTTAATGGAAAACTAAGTTATCGCAGTAAACATGGTGGAGGACGCAAACAACCTTTAGCTAAAGCAATTGGTTTAAAATCTGGTAATAATCCAACTGTATTAGATGCAACTGCTGGTTTAGGTAAAGATTCATTTATTTTGGCTAATTTGGGTTGTCAAGTACAAATGCTAGAACGTTCACCAGTAATAGCAGCATTGTTATATGATGGTTTACAACGACTTAACAGTTCACTAAGTTTACAATTAATCCATCAAGATGCTCAAAATTGGTTATCCACATCATCCTCAAAACCAGATGTTATTTACCTAGATCCAATGTATCCACATCGGAAAAAATCAGCATTAGTGAAAAAAGAAATGCAAATATTACAAACAATTATAGGTGCTGACATAGATTCCTCAGCTTTATTAACAATTGCTTTAAATTCAGCTAATAAACGAGTTGTAGTAAAACGACCCAAATGGGCGACTGGATTGAATGATATATCTCCAACTTTTTGTATTAACAGCGTAAATACTCGCTTTGATGTTTACTTAGTATAATGCGTAATATAATATTTATTAGTTTACTAGCTACGGTAGGTTTATTTTGGAAAACTCAAACAAACTTGATTTTGCCACCAAATACTCTATCGATTGACAATTCTATTGCTCACAAAGTTCAAATCCTAGATCATAAATCTATTCCACTTACCATAACCTATCAAAATACTTGGAATTTACATGATCATGTACCATTACACGAAATTCCAACTACATTACAACAGATAATTGTTTTAGCTGAAGATAAGCGTTTTTTTGAACATCATGGCCCTGATTGGCAAGCTCGTGGTTTTGCAGTTTTACAAAATATTAAAGCTTTAAGAGTGGTACGTGGTGCTAGTACTATAACAGAGCAAGTAGTACGTATGTTAAATCCACGTCCTAGAACTTTTTGGAGTCGTTGGTTAGAAGGATTTGAAGCCAAACAGTTGGAAAATAAATTTTCCAAAGCAGAAATTCTAGAATTTTATTTAAATCAAGTACCTTATGCCAGTCAAAGACGAGGTGTAGTACAAGCTGCTAGACTTTATTTTGACCGTGATTTGGAAACACTTGATCTAAAAGAAATGTTAGCATTAGCAACTTTAATTAGAGCCCCTGGACGATTAGATTTGCATAGAGGAATAAAAAATATAGAAATCCCTATTAAACAGCTAGCCAAGCGTTTATTACAATTTAACTTTATCACTAAAATTGACTATGAAAATGTATTAACCTCTGCTCTTCAATTACATAATTCCAATATATCAGTCCAAGCTACTCATTTTGTTAATTATATTAATCGTACTCAGCCTGTTTCTACTTTAAATACAGCTGGTAAATTGGTTTCTACCTTAGATACTAATATTCAACTTGTCACTCAAAAAATACTAGATCAACGATTACAAGATTTGACTAGTGTAAAACATGGGGCAGTATTAGTGGTTGATCACCAAAATAATGAGGTATTGGCTTGGGTTAATGCTGGTGAACCATCTATTAAAATACCTGGCAGTCAAATTGATGCGATAACTACTGCTCGTCAACCAGGTTCTACTTTAAAACCATTTTTATATGCATTGGCTTTGGAACAAGGTTGGACAGCTGCGACCTTAATCAATGATACTCCATTAGCTGAAGCAATTGGCACTGGTATTCATAATTATCAAAATTACAGCCGTAATTACTATGGAATTTTACCATTACGAGAAGCTTTAGGTAATTCTTTAAACATTCCAGCAATTCGCACGATTCAATTTATTAGCGTTGAAACATTTTTACAACGTTTGCATAAGTTAGGTATGGTTAGCTTAACAGCAGAAGCAGAACATTATGGTGATGGATTAGCTTTAGGTAATGGAGCAATAACATTATTTGAATTAGTCCAAGCTTATACTGTATTGGCTAATCAAGGTATTTTTCGACCAATTAAGGTTTTGCGAGACTCACCAGCAACTGATTCTAAAATAGTATTTAGTTCTCAAGTAAATTCTATCATTGTAGATATATTATCTGATCCAAATGCTCGACGGTTAGAATTTGGCAATGGATTACGTTTACCAGTGCAAACTGCTATTAAAACTGGTACTTCTAGTGATTATCGAGATGCTTGGACTATTGGTTTCAATTATAAATATACAGTTGGAGTTTGGTTAGGTAATTTAAATCAAAAACCTATGTCACAAGTTTCAGGAGCTAGTGGTCCAGCTTTAATATTACGATCGGTATTTGCAGAATTAAATCGTTATGCAGATACCCAAGCTCTATATATGGATTCTAGTTTAATTAAGGCAAATATTTGTCGTAACACTGGCCAACGTGCTACTGATGATTGTCCTAGTAGGATTGAATGGTTTATTCCGGGAACTGAACCAGAATTTAATAAAGCAATTCCATCCGCTATTACTAAATCATTACGTTTAAAACAACCAATTCATAATTTACAGATAGCTATGGATCCAAGAATTCCAGATGAATATGAAGCATTTACATTGATGTTATCTGAGATTGAACTGGAAGCTGATTTGATAGAATGGTTGATTGATGATGAAGTGGTAGGCACAACTGAAGTTCAGGTAAGAAAATTATCTTGGCCAGTTACTCGAGGCAAACATACCGCTCAAGTACGAATTTTATCCTATGATTCTGATAATATTTTAGTCACTCCTCAAGTACCGTTTTATGTAAAATAATTTGTATATAACATTTCCCGATTGAGTTAAGCAGGGCGAACACATAGGTTCGCCCCTACCATATTTAAATATATTGTGTAGGGACAGACCTGTGTGTCTGCCCTTAACTTAATGACATTGTTCTTAACTTAGGAGGGGATTGGGGAGGAAACTGGAAAAGCTATAATTGCTATTAGACAGAAAGCTTACTATTCTTCAATAGTATTTAATTATCTAACTCGTTAGATTTATAGGAATTAAAAAACTTATTTCAATATTTAAACCTTGAAAAAAAATTAAGAATGCTATACAATTTTGAGTAACTTCTATAAGCTCAATGTATTTATAAGTAATTTTAATTACTAAGTTTATAGGTTAAGATCAATCTATTGAGAATTAATGATGAAAAATATCCTCAGCTTGAAAAATGCTTTATTTTTTTTAACAATATGCTGTATTTTTCTACAATCAGTACATGCAGCAAGTACAGTACCAAAAGATGCACAAACATTTTGGACAGGATTTCGGACTGCTGTACTAAATGATGACCAAAAGAAAATTATTGCTAATACTAAGTTCCCTTTTAAAACTCGCGGTGACTTAGATAGTGACCCAAAAAGGGAATATAATAAGGCAAAGTTTTTGAAATTGTATAAAACAATATTCAATCAATTGGATAGACGTGCTAAAAAAACAGTAAAGAAAGTTATTGAAGAAAAAGAAATTCTTTTACCTAAAAATCTTCATGGTAGCAAGAAGATTCGGATAGAAAATTTGATATTTCGGAAACAAAAGAATGGTAATTGGTTATTTACCTTTGCTTACGTGTTGGAAGATGATGTGAAGCCATTGTTTAGTAAGTGATAAATAGGGGTTCTATGACCCCTTACAAATTATTAACTACTAGCTTTAGCATCTTTTACATATAAGAACCAATAAATCCCCCCAACTAATACAGCCCCACTAAAAATATTGCCTAAAGTTACTGGAACTAAATTATTTACAAAGAATGAGTAAAAGTTTAAAGAATTTAAATCCCAAGTTGGATGATTAGCTGCAACAACTTCTGCTACATTAGGATTAAGTTTAGCAACTAAACCAGCTGGAATAATAAACATATTAGCCACGCAATGCTCAAAACCACTGGCAATAAATGCCATTACTGGAAACCATGCTCCAATAATTTTACCCATAGTATCCTGACCAGCAGCTACAATTACTACTGCCAAACAAACCAGCCAATTACAACCTATTCCTCTAGTGAAAGCTTCCATAAACGTAAGATGAGTTTTCTTATAAGCTATAGCTACCGCATGAGCTCCTATTTGATTGCCATGCCCTGACCAAATATCGCTTGAATACATCATCCAAAGTAAAAATAAAGCTCCAATAAAATTACCAACATAGACTAAGAACCAATTGTTTAAAACTTGGCCAGTGGTTAAATTATTATTTAACCAACCCATAGAAAGCATTGTATTACCAGTAAAGAGGTCAGAACCAGCTACCAATACAAGCACGAGAGCAATACCAAATACGCTGCCGCCAATAAAACTGCTAAACCCAACTCCAAAAAATCCAGCCATATCGTGAGTTACTGTAGTCATTAACTGAGCCGCAAAAGCAATATATGCCCCAGCTAAAAATGATGATACTAAAATCTTAGGAACTGGCATTTTAGTTTTATAATCACCAATTACAATAAATGATTGGGCTGTTTCAGCTGGAGTAAGAAAATTTTTTGCCATTGATTTAACCTTTTTAAAAGTACTTAAAATTCTACTAAAATTGTTTTTAAATTGTTAAGAATAATTTTATTGTAATACCCATTGATACCATCATTCCTTTAAATTAATAATGATTTTATCATTACAAGCCTGAAATTTCAATTTCTTATCCCCAATATATAGATAGAATATTAAAAATTCACAATTCATATTTTTTGTGATATGGTGCTTAATTTAAACATAGAGAAAATTACATGTCAGCTTTAATTTGTGGTTCATTCGCTTTTGATACCATCATGGTATTTCATGATAAATTTAAACACCATATTTTACCGGATAAAATGCACATTCTAAATGTCTCATTTTTAGTACCAGATTTACGCCGTGAATTTGGAGGTTGTGCTGGTAATATTGCCTATAATCTCAACTTATTAGGCGGTGATGCTTTGCCAATGGGCACTGTAGGGACAGATTTTGCTCCTTATGCTGAATGGATGGATAAATGTGGTATTGCACGTACTCATGTTACTACTATAGATAATATGTATAGTGCTCAAGCATTTATTACTACTGATATGGATGATAATCAAATTACAGCCTTTCATCCAGGAGCAATGAATTTTTCTCATAATAATAAAATTTCTCAAACTAAAGATGTAACTCTTGGCATTGTTTCTCCAGATGGGCGTGAGGGAATGATTGAACATGCTAGACAATTTGTTGCAGCAGGAATTCCATTTATTTTTGATCCAGGCCAAGGAATACCAATGTTTGATGGTAATGACTTGTTACAATTTATTGAACAAGCTACTTGGGTAATTGTAAATGATTATGAATGGCAATTAATGCAAGAACGAACTGGTTTATCAGAAGAAGAAGTATCTAAACGAGTACAAGCTCTGATAATAACTAAAGGTGGTGAAGGTTCGATAATTCATACAGCTGACACAACTTATCAAATTCCTAGTGCTGATGTAAAGGCCGCTAATGACCCTACTGGTTGTGGTGATGCCTTTCGTGGTGGTTTATTATATGGTTTAATGAAAGATATTGATTGGGAAACTACTGGTAGAATAGCATCTCTTATGGGAGCAATTAAAGTTGAGCATCATGGTACTCAAAATCACAAAATAACAATAGAAGACTTTAAACAACGATTTAATCGTAATTTTGGTTATACTCTTCTGATATAACTATATTTTTAGATATAATCTACTTATAAATTCTACTAATCTTTAGGTCTGGTTAAGGCATATTTACAATTGTGAATTTAGTCATTAAACCAGGCTTATAAACAAATTATAATTAATATCATGGAAATAATATCACCTAATAATTTAGCTATCCGTTGGAAAAAATACATTGAACTGTGTAAACCTAAAGTGGTGATGTTAATTGTATTTACTGCAATAGTTGGTATGCTGTTGTCAACTCAAGGAGCATTAGTATGGCAAACCATGATATTTGCAACTTTAGGTATTGGGTTAGCATCAGCATCTGGAGCTGCAATTAATCAATTAGTAGAAAAAAAGATTGATGCGATTATGGAACGTACTCAGTCCCGTCCATTACCACAAGGTGATTTAGATGATAAGAAAGCATTGATATTTGCTTTAGCTATAGGAACAATTGGTATATTAATTTTATTATTTTTTGTAAATTTATTAACTACTATACTTACTTTTATTTCTTTAATTGGTTATGCGGTAATTTATACAATTTTCCTAAAACGTTCCACTTCACAAAATATTGTGTTAGGAGGGGCGGCTGGAGCTGCACCACCATTATTAGGTTGGACTGCTATGACTGGAGAAGTTCAATCTGAAGCTTTATTATTATTTTTGATTATTTTTGTATGGACTCCACCTCATTTTTGGGCATTAGCAATTCGACGCCGAGATGAATATGCCAAAGCAGGTATTCCAATGTTACCTGTTACTCATGGAGTACCATTTACCAAATTACAAATATTACTTTATACTCTATTATTAGTAGCAGTTACTATCTTACCATTTATTATCCAGATGAGTGGTTTGATTTATCTAGCTGGAGCTATTGCATTAGGAATTGGTTTTTTACGCTATGCCATTGCATTATATATAACAGATGATTCTGATAAATTAGCCATGAAAACATTTGGTTATTCAATCTTTTATTTAAACTTATTGTTTATATTCTTTTTAGCAGATCACTATGCTCGTATATTTATCAGAACATTTGTATTATAGGTAGCTAAAATTAAATCTAATTTTTGAGGATATATTAAAATATGGAAAAAGATGAAAATTCTGAAGGTGTAGAAGGTATTGTTAGAGTATTTAGTGAGAGCATGACCGAATTTAACAACGCAATGATATTAAGAGATGAATTTGCGGTTAGAATTGGTAAACGTACCACCCAAATTATTCGGTTTAGTTTGATAGGTCTTTCTGTATTAGGTCTTGCTATGTTTACCCTAATTTTCACTCTGTTATTTAGAATGCAACAAATAACTGAAGGCATGGATAATATGGGAATTTATATGCAAAATATGGAAAAGAATTTTGTGTTAGTAAATGAAAATATGATTGCCATGAATGAGTCAATGTTTAGTATGAATAAAAATGTTAGTGTCATGGTAGACATGAATACATCAATTACCGACATGAACGGTAGTATGCGGCAAATGAGTACGGATATGAAGGATATGAACAAGAACATGGCTGAAATACAGACCAACATTAGCATGATGAGCTATGACATGGGGAATATGAGTTATCAGTTCACTACCTTAAATGGTTCAGTTGGCTCAATGGGATATAATGTAAATCGTATGGCCGCTCCAATGAAATCATTTCCTTTTCCTTAACCAATCATGGTTGTAGTATGTTATTCCGACATTTGTCGGAATGATGCAATTTTTACTAGTTTGCATAATTACTAATACTATAACCTTCTGTTTTATAAATTAAACTAAAAAAACTATGATCCGTAGTATGACCGCATTTGCTCGTACCGAATGGCAAACTAATTGGGGGCAATTATGTTGGGAATTACGCTCCGTTAATCACCGTTATTTGGATATTTCAGTTCGTTTACCAGAAGAGTTTCGCCGCTTAGAAGTAACAATTAGAGAACATATAAAACAGCATATTAAGCGTGGTAAAATTGATTGTAACTTGCATTTACAACTCAATGAAAATAAAAATAAATTACAAGTTAATTTGGAACTAGTTCAGCAATTAAATCTTGCAATTCAACAAATTAATACCGTAATTACTAATATCAACCAACCTAATGCAATAGATATTTTAAATTGGCAAGGAGTTTTAGAAGCTGATGTAACAAATGCCGAAATGATAGAAAAATCTATGTTAGAACAATTAGATATTGGTTTAAACCAATTACTAGCTAATCGAGAAAGGGAAGGAACTCAGCTAGCTAATATGATTGAACAACGTTGTATTGCTATTACTCAGGAAGTTAAACAAATTCGTCATGAATTGCCAGTAATTCTACAAACTCAAAAAGAACGCCTACAAACTCGTTTAGCAGAATTGGTTGAATTAAATAGTGAGCGATTAGAACAAGAAATAGCAATATTAGCTCAGAAAATGGATGTTGCTGAAGAATTAGATCGTTTGGATGCTCATTTATTAGAAATAAGAAAAACGATAGAAAAACAATCTGTTGTTGGGAGAAGATTGGACTTTTTAGCTCAAGAATTGCATCGTGAGGCTAATACTTTAGGAGCAAAATCTAACCATATCAATACTAGTGGTCATGCAGTTGAATTAAAAGTATTAATCGATCAAATGCGAGAACAAATTCAAAATATTGAGTGATAACATGAGTACATTATTTACTATCTCTGCACCATCTGGTGCTGGAAAAACATCATTAGTAAAAAAATTAGTAGAGCAAGCTGATAATATTAAAGTTTCTGTATCACATACAACCCGTAAACCACGTCCTGGAGAAGTTGATGGAGTTAATTATAATTTTGTAACAAAAGACCAATTTAGCCAAATGTTAGAAAAAGGTGTGTTTTTAGAACATGCTGAAGTATTTGGTAATTATTATGGTACTTCACAACAATGGTTGACTGAACAATTGGATATGGGAACTGATATAATTTTAGAAATTGATTGGCAAGGAGCAAAACAGGTAAAACAGTTAAATCCCACAACAGTTGGGATTTTTATCTTACCACCATCAAAAATGGTATTAGAAGAACGTTTACGCGGTCGAGGGACAGATAGTAATGAGGTTATTGCTCAGCGCTTACAAGGTGCTATCGAAGAAATAAGTCATTATAATGAGAGTGATTATTTAATCGTAAATAATCACTTTGACAAAGCTTTAAAAGACCTGCAAATTGTCATTGATAGTCAACGTCTATGCCAAACTCAACAAACCATCAAACTTGATAAAATGTTAGTAGAATTATTAGGTAAGTAATTGTATAGTATAATAAATATTTCTGGTTACAACGCACCAGCGTGGTAATCCATTCCAGACGCACTAGCGTCATGAAAAAATGGGTCAAAAACACTAAAAACCAACAATGTGCTATATTTTACTTATGTGGATAATTTGACTAGCTAAATTCATGACGCTAGTGCGTCTTGACTGCATTCCCACGCCAGTGCGTAGGAACGAGAAAAAAATAATATAGATTCCACAATTTAAAATTAGTTTATAGTTTATAAAAATATTTTGCCATTTGGATTAATGGATGGCTTAAGGTAGGGTGTGTAACATGGTTTATCATTGCTCACCAAATAATCACAAATTAATTCTAACTCTATCTTGGAGGCGGATTTTCAGCCGCTCAAGAATGGTGTCAGTGAGCTTTAAGTGCTATGAAAATCAAACAAAGTGGTTTTACACTTATTGAATTGATAATTGTGGTTGCAATTATCGGGATTTTGGCAGCGGTTGCCATTCCAGCATATAATGATTACATTGTTAAATCAAAAGTTTCTGAGGCTAACATGATGTTTGCAGGTTTTAAAACCGAAGCCGCAGTGTGGTATAATGATAATGGTAGTTGGCCAAGTTCACTCTCTTCTATGGGTTCACATGTAGTAGACCTCTTGCATAAGTATAGCTAAGTATTTGATATAATTAACTTTACCTATATAGAAATATTTAATAA
>JQIA01001072.1_pt1 | contig 14636 bp, 10 predicted proteins | sample 811431 | NCBI WGS metagenome assembly JQIA01 (sample SAMN02998118, study PRJNA258478) | marine sediment metagenome | biome: marine; feature: seafloor; material: sediment; isolation source: oil-polluted sediment collected from 3 locations (0.5 km, 0.7 km and 0.9 km)... | place: USA: Gulf of Mexico ... | reverse complement strand
GTTAATTAAAAACATATAGGAAAGAAGAATATATGACGTTAATTAAAAACATATAGGAAAGAAGAATATATGACTTTAATTAAAAACATATAGGAAAGAAGAATATAAAGAATTGTTTTGATATTAATTAAATTTTATTAAATGGGTTTAATCTCAGAATTTTTATATTTACTTTGAGCATCAGCTAAAGATGGGAGGAGGTTTTAACGCATAGAACCTAAAAGCACTTTGCCATGGAAATCGATATATTCCATGGATAAACAATACGACACATTCGAAGTTTTAGCAATTTTAATTAATTGGTCTGGTCCTAAAACTGTGTCAGGTGCTAGTATTCTAAAATGTTTAGAATGCGAGATAACTGGGTGCGGGAAAGCCCTAAAGCCTTAACTACCGCATATTAGTAGAAATATTAGTTTAGCACCAGGTTAATGACCTCGGGTATGGTAAAAACGTTAAGGATTGGGTGATCCGCAGCTGAATTTCTTCATCATGTTATGATAGTGATAAGAAGTCGGTTCAGAGATCGCTAAGTTATCGGTGGGAAATGATATGTGTCAACATTGATCTTGCTTAAGGTACGATCCACTCCCCTATCGAAAGATAGGGGTAGCAAGGAATGCAGTTAGTCAACGACTTTGTCGTCGCAATCGGAGATTGTGTTCAACTAAGCGGCTAACAACAGTCAGCTGCCATAACATCCTTTTTTTCCTCGGAAGGAATTGTTATGGGTAAACAGTGTTTCTGGCTAGTTTTTATATCAGTGACTACTTTAACTTTAGAATTTTTATATTTTGGTTTTTCTATATCATGTTTCTCTTTAAAATGAGCTCTCATATCTTTCCATACATTGTATTTTTCGTTACAATTCTCTGAATAACAAATAAACTCCTTAATTTTAGGTACTTTTGGTACTTTGTTACTTTTAGGTGTTTTGGGTACTTTGGGTACTTTGTTATTTTTAGGTACTTTGTTACGATCATACTTGTCTGTAGATTTGTTTGTATATTTTGAATTTTTGCGCTTTGGGTCTCTATAATTGGGATTTCGTGGATCTGTAATACTATAGGGACATACTTCATTGACTTTATTGACTTCATTGACTTCATTGACTTCATTGACTTCATTGACTTCATTGACTTCTTTGGTTTGGTTAATGATGTATTGTAAACCATCTACTATTTTCCTCAGTTCCGTTACTATTGGTACCAACGAAGTTGCGAGATTATTACAGGAATTCATTTAAATATATTTATTATCTAATCTTAAAATTGATTTAATCTTAAAATTAAAATTGATTTAATTGCGACACATTCAAATTGCGGGAACTCCGTGAAGCTTTAACTACCGCGCATGCATAGCAATATAGCATGGCAAGCACCAGGGTAATGACCTAGGGTAAGGTAATAACGTTAAAGTATATGGTAATCCGCAGCAAAGCCCCTAATTGGTTTAGGGGAATGTTCAGAGACTAAAAGTTTGTGGGCCTTCGGGCTTAAGATATAGTCCACCCCTTTTGGAAACTTAAGGGATTAGAGTAAAGTTCTGGAACTTAATTGTGAAAGCAATTTAACACTCCTTACGTGCGTAATTTTTATAAATTTCGGATGCATAGGATGGGTGAATACCAAACATTTTTCCTAATTTTTTATAAGTAGTTTTTTCTTCTTCTCGAAGTCTTCTAAGTTCTTTAACTTGGTAAGTAGTAAGTTTTGTTTTATAATGCTTAGGACCCTTTACAGGATTCAAAGTAAATGATGTTTTGTCTTTATGACTATCATATATATTTTCGTACCCAGTTCCCAAATACATATGCCAAGGGTTAACACAATTTCCATTTTGTTTACCATTAGAATCACAAGTATGATTGACTTGGTTTTCTATTATTTTGGAATTATATTCGGGTACGTCTTTCACAAAATTATGATAAAAAAGTCTATGGATATAAACATCTTTACCACAAAATTTTCTTATTCCATGTTCTCTGTTTGTATGTCTTTCATCTATTTTTCTTTTCCTACCATTCCACATCCAACATTTTGTGGAAATATCTTGGGGTAGAGGAAATTCTATAAGATTTATTAAATTTTGAATATATGAATCATCCATTTCGTTAAGTTTTCCTATTTTTGGAATTTCAAATCTTCTTAATGAAATCAAAAATTTTAGACTATCAAAGTTTTCAACATCAAAAGTTAATTTATCTACTTTACTACCAAGTGTAGTAATAGATTCCTTAATTTTAAGTTCCGAAGTTTTCTTCAAATCCTTAATCTCCATATGCCATGGATTAATACATTCATCTTCAGTTGAACATGTATTTTTAATATTGGTTAGATTATCAGGAATATCTTCAATAAAATTATGATAAAGTAACAATGAAACCTTTACAGGATTATTATTATATCTTATCTTAGATACATAACTGTTACTTAATTGGGTTTTACACCCAGTCCAATACCAACACCCCTCTTCTTCAGAAATCTTTTTAACACAATTAGTTAAATTTCTAGGGGTCATCGGACCATACTTACTAATAACAGGAACATTTTTACGCAACTTTGATTCTAAATCCTTCAATTCCATTTTATAATATTATAATACATCATTTCTTTAAATATGTTATTGTTATTTATAAATGTTATTCAAAAACTACACAGGTCGTATTTTTGACCAAAATAAAAATGTGTTATGCTCGAAAGCGCTTACGGAGCTCAAGATGTGTACCTTACGGGTAACCCGCAAATAACATTTTTTAAAGTTGTCTATCGTAGACACACAAACTTTTCGATCGAAGCTATCGAGCAGGTGTTCTCCGGCACCGCTGACTTCAAGATACAGGAGTCCAAAAGTAACCTGCCTGAATTATGTAGATATTATTCAGGGATAAACAGTTGGAATTCTACAATTTTAGTTTTTTAAAACTTAAATTATTCTGTTACTAGTCAATTAACGAAATTTATTTTAGATCTTGCTGATCCTAATTAATAAATTTTAAACAATTGGCAACATTTTCAAATTGCGGGAACTTCCTAAAGTTCCGAAGTACTACCCTTGTTTAGTGATATTCAAGGGGAACAGGGGTAATGACCCTTCCCAATAGTAATAACCTTCGGAAATGATTTAGCTTATCTAATTCTTAATGAAATGGATAATCCGCAGCGAAGTTAACAATTCTTATTTTTCGAAAGAAAAAGATTTGATTATTCAAATTAATTTTGAATTGTTGATTTGTTCAACGACTACAAAGGAAATGGGTCTGAGGGGACTAATAACCCCAGTGATGGCTTAAGATATAGTCTATCCCGTTTGCATAATACGAGAACGTCTTGGTTGACACAAAACTCATAATAGCAAAATTTAAAATAACTCGAAAGAATCGGTTTAAAGAGTGGCCGCAAGGTAACATGCACTATAATTAATGGTGAGAAAAGTAACATACCAAAGTATACAGACACTGCTTTGGGTAAATATTTAGGGTTCTGTTTAAATAATACTCAGTTGCTAGTAATGTCTTATTAATGTTAAGATATTGCAATGTTTTCAAATTGCGGGAACCTCCTAAAGTTTTAGTTTTAAACGTAATAGTGATATTACAGTTCATTGGGTAATTCTCAATTAATTTAAAAATTAAATTAAAAACTAAAAATAGAGTTTGTTCTATGCCTTATGGGCCGAATAAACAAAAATGGACAATCCGCAGCGAAGCTTCTTGATTTTAATTTCCTTTGGAAATGATTTTGAATTATTCAAAATTTACTTTAATTAAGAAGCGTGTTCAACGACTACAAAGGAGACAGGCTTGATTGGTTTAGTAAACCAAAATGATGGCTCAAGATATAGTCTAGTCCGGTCCTTAAGTCTTTCAGACTAAGGCGTTAAAGTATCCCTAAAGGGACGGTATTTCGATTTCCCGTAACGGGGATCTTATCAACCACATCTACCTTCAGGTACAGTTTCCCGCTCTCTCAATCGGGTCTGTATTCTCAGGTACTCTTCCCAACAATGTTGCATGGACCAACTCCCTTGGACATGCTCTCATCCGCCAAGTGCAGGTTGAGATTGGTGGACAGAGAATTGACCAGCACTATGGTGTATGGCTCGAGATCTGGGATGAGCTTACCCAAACTTCCGAGAAGCAGAATGGTTACAACCATATGATTAAAGGGGTAGATTTACTATCACCCCATAGTCAGGAAAAGTATAACACTGTTACAAATAATAGGCACTTTGTACAGAAAAATGTTTGGACTCCTATTATATGTTGTATTTAGCATAGAATACAATAATATATAGTCATATACTAGTCATTAATTTTTTAATTTTAGAATTTTGCTGATCCTAATTAATTAAAAAATAAATAATGGCAACACACCTTAGCCCTTTGGGCGCAGACAAATGTCTGTAATGTTCGGGAAACTCCTAAAGCTTTAACTACTCACTTTTATTTGGAAACTTTTAAAAGGAACACGGCTAATAGCCGTACCCAATAGTAATAATGTTAAAGATAATAATAGTAATATTATAAATGGACAATCCGCGGGTAAATAATCTAAATATAATAAAATGGAAAAAACTAAAAAATGCACTAAGTGTAATATCATAAAATCCTTATCTGATTTTGAAACCAGAACTAAAGTTACTGGAATTTATCCAAAATCACAATGCAAACAATGTGAATTAGATACTCAAAGAGAAAGAAGAAGAAATAAAGGAATAAAAGCACGAGATACAAGAAAATGTAGAAAGTGTAAAAATTCTCAGAAAACTTCTTTATTTAAAACTAGAGTAGATGTTTGTGAAAATTGTGTTAAAGAAGATAAAGTGATTAAAGATAACTTAATAAATGGTTTTAAAAAATGCACAAAATGCAAAAAAAATAAACCTTTAACTGAATTTGGAATAAGAAAATATTCAAATTACGAAGCTATACGATCTGATTGTAATAAATGTGTATATAATTATATTAAGGAAAGACGTAAAGAAACATCGTTTCAACTTATAACTAACCTTAGAAATAGATTATATCAAGCCGTTAAATCTAAAAATACAAAAAAATCAAATAATTCATTAGAACTTATTGGTTGTTCAATTACATTTATACAAAAATGGTTAGAATACCAATTTAGTTCTAATATAGATTGGGATAATTATGGTTCATATTGGGTTGTGGATCATGTTATACCATGTGCTTCATTTAATTTAGAAAACGAAGAAGAACAAAGAAAATGTTTTCATTGGTCAAATCTTCAACCTCTTTCATATTCAGAAAATAGTTCAAAAAGTGATAAAATAATTCCATTTACAATAGTATTACAAGAATTAAAATCTCAATACTATAAAAAATATTATACATGATTGTCCCTCAACGACCGCACGGGTGTGGGTCCAAGTATAACTTGGGCTTAAGATACAGTCTAGTCCCCTAGGGAAACCTAGGGGTATTTCGTGGAAAATATGCTACTAAATACATTGGTAGCAAAAGCAACATGCCATTAATTTTAGCTTTCTAAATTAATGGGTAAACATTTCGAGTTGCTAGTCTAGTCCCTTTTTCATTTTCTAAGCTGTAAGAAAGTAAATAAACAGGCAACATTTTCAAATTGCGGGAAACCCCTTAAGATTTAGATACCGCCTTAAATAGTAATATTTAAAGAGCACCAGGGTAATGACCTCGGGTATGGTAAAAACTCTAAATATTGGGCAATCCGCAGCGAAGTTTCTATTAATTAATTGTTTTTTAATAGAAACGTGTTCAACGACTACAAAGGAAATGGGTCTGAAGAGAATAACAAACTCTAATGATGGCTTAAGATATAGTCTAAACCGGTATTTTCTTTAAGAAAATCGTTAAAGTATCTCGAAAGAGACGGTATGTGAAATATATAAAACTATTTAAAAATTATTAACATTAAAATATTAAAAAAACATGGATTCTAAATCATGTATTAGTTGTAAAAAAATAAAAACATTAGACAATTATCAAACTAGAAAAAGATATAATCTAGAAAAAACAGAATATACAATAAAATATTTAGGAAATTGCAGGCCTTGCGAAAAAGAAAGAATAAAAAAATGGAAACATGAAAAAAGAGGAGTTGAATCATGGTCAGAAAGAATGACAGAAAATCTAGATGAAAAAGAATGTACTAATTGTAATATTATAAAAGATATTTCACAATTTAGTAACAGAACAAAGATTCTAGGTATATTTCCAAAATCACATTGTAAGAAATGTGAAATGATTATCATAAGAGATAAAAGAAAAGAACAAGGCCTTGAAAAAAGAAATTTTCATAAATGTGACTATTGCGAAAACTGTGAATATTGTTTAGGTGGATATAGAAATTGTGAAGATTGTAAAAGTTGTGAAGAATGTAAATCTTATAAAAAAATATACACTAGTTTAAATAATAAACTGAGATCATGCTTAACAGGATTAGATTATTTCAATACAGAAGTTATATATATAACTGGATGTAATTTAAAAGATTTAAAATTCTGGTTAGAATATAGATTTAATTCTAATATGACATGGGAAAATTATGGATCTTATTGGGAAATAGATCATGTAATTCCAGCGGCTTCATTTAAATTAACTGATAAAAAATCACAACAACAATGTTTTCATTGGACTAATTTACAACCGTTAGAGGCAACTAGAAATAGATTAAAATCTAGTAAAATAATCCCTCAACAAATACTAATACAAGAATTAAATGTTAAATTTTATAAATTAATGCTAGGTAAATAGTATATTTATTTTCGAATGAATGTTGGACTTGTCGGCAACGCCGCAAGCCCCCGTATTTACTACGTACCTTATTGTATAGGGTTTAAAAGTAATATGCTTGAACAATGTGGATTAGTTCAAGATAAAACATTAAGGATTCCGCAAATCTGTTTTTAGATTTATCCTATTACTAGTCTAATAATTATTATTACGAACTTACTGATCATAGTAGTAATATAACATTAGGCAACACTTTCAAATTGCTGGGAAATCTTAAAACTATTTAAAATAAAATTGATTTTAATGGGTACCAAATTGTAAATGAAAGTTTACAATGGCTAAGAATACACTTAGATACAGGTAACAATCCCATAGATGATAATTAAGTTGTCTTAAACTTAATTTGAAATAGATAATCAGCATCCAAGCTCCTAAGTTCGATAATTGTAAGAATATGGAGAAGGTTCAACGACTAAAAGTTAGTGGGTCTGAAGGGATAACATTCCCTTATGATGGCTTAAGATATAGTCTAGTCCCTTTATTATTACTGAGGAAATCCCAAAGATATAATATAAATATCTCGAGAGAGAGGGTATAAACGTTACAGTTCTGGTTTAAATCTATTGAACCCAAAAGTAACACCTCTATTCCATGTGGACACTGGAATAGTAAAATGGTTAGAAATTCCACATTAAGTACAACTTTTGTATGTTAATATTTTGTTGCTAGTCTATAATTATTCTTCATTCTGACGAATCACCTCCCAAAATAAATTTAAAGATTTAAGGAGTAAGAATAACATAGGCAATACTTTCAAATTGCGGGAAACTCTTAAAGTTACTAAAAATGAAATTGTGTAAAGGCCCTTGTGGTATTGTAAATGTAAACCGTTTTATACAAAAAACACAATCAAATTTTGAAGGGTACCAAGCTTTGAACGAAAGTTTAAAGTGGCTAAGAAAAAAAAACTTAGATGGTAAAAATCCCAGTAAATGAAATTTCATTAAGAAATTTAAATAGAAAATCCGCAGCCAAGCTTCTAAGTCCGTTTTTGATAGGATACGAAGAAGGTTCAACGACTAAATGTTAGTAGGCTTAAAATGAACTAATCAATCATTAAAGATAGCTTAAGATATAGTCTAGACCCACTGTTTAATCAGTGTTAAAGTATCTCGAGAGAGAGGGTATATACTTTGTTTACTTTATGTTTAACAAAGTTTCGTGTAGAAACCCCGGGCTTTCGCTCCCATTAATTGCGCTACAGTTAACTTCATATAGCTGTCAAAAGTATCATACTGATGTAAATAATAGGCTCTTTACACAGAAAAATATTAGAACACCTATTTTGGTTTGTTAACATTCCAAATTGTTTGATGCTAGTTATTTATAACCCGTTACTTGATCTTGCTGATCCAAGTTTAATGGGTGATTAAATAGCAACATACCTTAGCTTTGTTTAGAAGCAATGAAAATAATTTCATTAATGACGGGAACATCCTTAGAGTTTCAAGTACTATTTAATGTTGGAAACAATATTAAAGAACACGGTTAATTGCCGTACCCAAAAGTAATAATCTTGAAAATTGGACAATCCGCGGGTAAAATACCTAATATGGTATTCCCTCAACGACTGAACGGGTATGGGCTTTCTTTTTACGAAGAAGGCTTAAGATACAGTCTAAGCCCTATTTAAAATTACTTAAAGATATTAACTTCATATAAATTATAAAATGAAAACGTGTAAAGGTGTTTGTGGTCTTGAAAAAGATATTTCTGAGTTTAGTAAGAATAAACAAAAATCTGATGGTTTAGATATATATTGTAAACCCTGTAAAAAGGAAAAACGTAAAAAATATAGTAAACCTATAAAAGATAAGGAAATATTAGAATCAAACATTAAAAGATGTTATAATTGCAAAGAAATAAAACAATTATCTGAATTTGGTAAAATGAAAGTCAAATCAGACGGATTAAACCACAATTGTAATATTTGTAAGAATAATAAACAAAGAGAATTACACAAAAACAAAGAAGTTAAGGAAGTTAATATAAAAAACAAAGTTTGTATATTATGTAATGTTGATAAACCATCTTGTGAATTCAACAGTCACAAAGGTATGAAAGATGGTTTGAGAAGTTATTGTAGAGTTTGTCAATCTAAAAATAGGAAAGAATATCATAGTATAGAAGAAAATAAGGAAAGGTCTAATACACAAAGTAAAATTTTTTGCGATAGTCACAAAAAAGAACGAAACGAAAGAAAAAATGAAAGATACAAAAATGACGAACAATTTAAAATAAAACACAATCTAAGATATAATACTAAAAATATTGGATGTACGTCTGAATTTTTTAAAAAATGGTTACAGTTTCAATTTGATTCAAAAATGACTTGGGATAATAAGGGACTTTCTACTAAATTTGAAGATAAATGGGAAATAGATCATATAATTGGATATAGTAATTTTGATTTAACAAATGATTATGAAAAATCTTTGTGTACTCATTGGACTAACGTGCAACCAATGTGGGGTAATGATAACAAAGAGAAATCGTCTAATATTAAGTTACACCAAGTAATGAATTCAGTAATAAATGTTCATCGTTTTATTCAACATACAAATACAAACAAAGATGGTTATGTATACCTTCGTAATCGTCTAAAATTCCTTCGGGAACTTAAGTAATAATTAAAATAATAAATATCTCGAAAGAGAGGGTATAATTCCACATGAAGTCAAGCTCATTGTGGAATTCTGATCATGAAGTAAAAATAATCCTAGAGTTCCGCACAGCTGCTGAGCTTGTTGTAGGTCTCACTGCCGCTGGCGACCGTGACAACGCATCGAACACCACCAGTATCGTGGATAGTTCGGGTGTTTCACTACAGTCTGCTGCTCTGTGGGTGGATTATATCTACCTCGACACAGAAGAACGTAAATTTCCGCGTTCAACAGTATGCTGCCTTTAAAAGGAAAAACAGTCATGCTAGTTTAATTAATTTATTTAAGAATAATGAAATAAGCAACAAATCCAAACTGCGGGAAACTCCTAAAGTTTCAACTACCACTCCACCGGGAAACTAGGTGATGCATTGACCACACTAAAGTAGGCAATAGAGGAACACGGTTAATTGCCGTACTCAATGGTAAAAAAGTTGAAAATGACGCGCTAATAACGCTTAAATGGACAATCCGCATCCAAGCCTCTAAGTCTTAAGCATCAAAATTGATGCTATACTTTGATAAGAGGAAGGTTCAACGACTAGACGGATTTGGGCTGGAAACGATTAGTATCGTTAATGAAAGCTTAAGGTATAGTCTAGACCCGCTGGAAAATCTTTAGATTTAAACAGCGTTAAAGTACACCGAAAGGTGGGGTATGAATCGAGAAGATTCGCTCAGATGTCGCACGAGTATCTAATTGACCAGCTTAAATGTGAGGCTGGAATAGTAGTAATTCAAAGTTGCTGCTAGTATACGTGTATATTATTACAAAATAGTATGCAACAAAACCAAATTGCGGGAAACTCCTAAAGTTCTAAGCGATCAAAGATCGCCGGCTCCACTTGTGGTGTCGCTACCACTCCACCAAAATTGACCTATGGTCAATCAGTGTCTCTGACACTGGCCTGTATAGCAGGCTTAGGAAACTAGGTGAGAGGACCACTGTTAATTACAGTTCTCTGGTAAAAAGGTTAGAAATTTATATTAATAATAAAATGGACGATCCGCATCCAAGCTCCTAAGTCTTAGCATCATTTTGATGCCGAACATCTTTGATGTTTGTACTTTGATATGGAGAAGGTTCAACGACTAGACGGTTTTGGGCTTGAAGTTCATTTAAAATGAACCAGCGCACAAGTGCTGAGTGAACTAGTAATTCACTTTGATAGCTTAAGGTATAGTCTAAACCGGTATTTTCTTTAAGAAAATCGTTAAAGTATCCCGAAAGGGACGGTATATTTGTCAATTTACTGGCGCAGAGTCACTTCAGCTTGACCAGGTTGCTAACAAGGTAAGACTTAATTTCAATCATCCCGTCAAGGAGCTTGTATGGGTTCTTCAGATGGCAAAGAATTTTACCGTCGGATCCGCGTATAATGATTGGTGGACCCCTAGTTTAGCCAATAAGAGTATAGGAATAAAAGTCCTATGCTAGTAAAATGATTTAAGAATAATTTATATTATTGTAATATAAAATGGAAACAAAATATTGTGAAAAATGTGATATTACTAAAAATATTAGTGATTTTGGTACTCGTAAAAGGAAAAATGGTAAAATTTATATTTTTAAATATTGTAAAAATTGTGAACAAATTAGAAAGAAACAGCCTAAATATAAGAAAACAATAAGTTATAATATAAAAGAAAAATACAATAAAGATGAAGAATATAAAAATATGATGATAGAAAAGGCTTCTAATTATTATAAACAAAATACAGAAAAAGTAAAAAAGTACCAAACCAAATATCACAAAAAACCCGAGGTTATTAACAGAAGACACCAAAGAAGGTATGACAGAAGACAAACAGATGAAGAATACAGATTATACTGTAGTCTAAGTACTAGAATTCATAAACTACTGAAATCTAATAAAATTATGAGAACAAATAAATATATAGGATGTACACCAAAGTTTTTTAAACAATGGTTAGAATACAACTTTACTCCAAATATGTCATGGAATAACTATGGTTTATACTGGAATATAGATCACGTAATTCCTTGTAGTTCTTTTGATTTTACAAATTTAGATGAACAAAAATTATGTTTTAATTGGTCAAACTGTCGACCTTTGTGTAAGATAGAAAATAGCTCAAAAAATAATAAAATAATTCCATTTCAAATATTATTACAAGAAATTAGAGTAAATTATTATAGAAAATCATTTTGCAACATATCTTGAAGCGGGAATACCCTTAAGCTTTTACTACTATTTCTTATTTGAAAAGATAAGAAAGACCACAGGTAATGACTGTTCTCTAGTAATAACGTAAAAGATGAAATTTTTCAAAAAAATTTCGATGGGCAATCCGCAGTGTGACTACCTAAAGATTAAACTAATAATCTATGGTGGCCCTTCAACGACTGAACGGATATGGGTTTGAAAGGTTAGTTACCTTAATGATAACTTAAGATACAGTCTAAACCGGTATTTTCTTTATTTAAGAAAATCGTTAAAGTATCACGAAAGTGACGGTATTAATTGTTAATTTCAGCGCCGCCCTTCCCGGTACGCCAACTCCATCGAACGCTGTCGATCTTATGGCTGATGCTAAGATCCTGCTTGACACATTAGGCAGAAACAGTATTGCTTCAATACCAATGCTAGTTTGTTTAAATAACAAGCAACACTTCCAAATTGCGGGAACCTCCTAAAGTTTTAATTACTATTTTGAGTTTGAAAAAACTTAAAAGACCACTGTTAATTGCAGTTCTCGAGTAATAACATTAAGAATAAAATCACAGTGATTTATTATGGACAATCCGCATCCAAGCCTCTTACTATTAAGTTAAAGAGGAAGGTTCAACGACTAGACGGTAGTGGGGGAATAATATTCCCTTAAGGTATAGTCTAAACCCTTTAAATACTGCGAAAGCAGGGGTATACCATTTGTAATGGTCACGATCGTTTTCAGGTGCGGCCCCAGACATACTTCCGTCTGGTTCAGCCTTACCAACACCACACTCGTGTTCCCGAGAAGCACATCTATGTGTATTCCTTCGGTCTTCGCCCTTATATTCTTAGGGGCCAAAAGCAGTATTTCAAACTTACTGCTAGTTTAAATATACTTAAACAAACAAGTTGTTATTAATTTTATAGGTATTAAAATGAGTAAATTACTATCAGATCACAAAGGTCATTTTTGGAGAGGTCAAGAAAAAAATCCATATAAAATATGGGAAGACGAAAAAGGAAAATATGTAGAAATGTTTTCAAAAAATGGTTCGTTTTTGTTTGACTATGCTGATTTAGAATATATAAATTATATTTCTATTAATGGTAAATCTAGAAATTTGACTTGGTGTTTAGATTTAGAGGTTAGACACCTATATAAAATTGTGTATTATGTAAAATCTTCCATAAATAATAAAAAAATATATATTCACCAATATTTAATGAAATATTGGGGTAATGGAAATAATAATATTACGATAGATCATATAGATAGAAATCCTCTAAATAATCGCAGATATAATTTAAGATTTGCAGATAAAAGTTTACAATGTAGTAACATAAATAAACGACACAGAAGTAGTAATTCAGTTCCTTTACCTAAAGAATTAGATGGTATAGAATTGCCAAAATATATTAGTTATACTCGATTTAATCGTGATACTAAATTAGGATACTACGATTTATTTATAATACAATGTCATCCAGTTCAGAAAAAAATTTATGGTGAAAAAAATAAATGGATATCCCAAATGTCTATGAAAATTTCTATTAACGATAAATTAGAACAAGCAAAAAATAAACTAATACAACTTGATAATATATATTTAAGCAACATATCCAAATTGCGGGAATCTCCTAAAGTTCTAAGCGAAAGCCTTTTATAGGCTAACGCCGACTCGATACGACCCTAAAAGTCACGGCGAGTCGCTACCACCCCTTCGTGAAAACAGAAGTGGGGAACACTGTTAATTGCAGTTCTCAAAGGTAAAAAAGTTAGAAATAAAGTCTTAATCGACTTAAATGGACAATCCGCATCCAAGCCCCGTAATTCCTAACGGAATCGGGGAAGGTTCAACGACTAGATGGTTATGGGTCTTAATCGTACAAAGATTAAGGCTTAAGGTATAGTCTATTCCCTATAAATATTCCGAAAGGAAGGGTATAAAAAGGAAGAACATCAACCTAGTGGAACATGTAATTTCTCCCGTATCGATAACGCCCAGCTCGTTTTCGATCTTACCAACATTGCTAACCTTGCAAACGTAAGTTCCGGAGACACTGGACAAATTTCAATTTACGCTACAAATTACAATGTTCTTCGTATTATGTCTGGTATGGGTGGTTTAGCTTACTCGAATTAGAGTAATTTTATACATTCATACTACGTTACATTATTTAAGTGTACAATTTATTATATTCAAAAAATCAAAAAAAATCAAAAAACAGAAAGAAAAAAATCAAAAAACACCCCAAAAACAGAAAGACTTGTTGGAATACCAAGTTATTAAAAAAATTCTCGCTGAAAACGTGTGGTTTCCCAACCTATCGTTAAGGTCGATAAAATCTATTAATCCGGGGTTTAATATCCCTGGATGTATGAGTACTCTTTAACAAAACTCGTAGATTCAAATCGTTGCCGAATGGTGCGTACCTATCCCGAACCTTTAGTGTGTTCATGGGATTTCTTACAAAGGCCGGAGAACCCTAGTAAGTTAATAAAAGTATAAAAAGGATTTTGTCCTTAACCCATAATAATTATAAAAGATCTTAATCATTAAGATCGCTTATTGTTATATATTATTTAGTAACAGAATCGATTAGTTCCTGAACAGATTGATTTTTTCGTTTCTTATTAACATCGTTTTTAAATAATTCTAATTCTTTCTTTTGGGAAATAATTAGATCTGATTTAAGATTACTAATTTCAATCTTATTTATTTCAAGTTTTAAATTATTATTCTTATCTTTGTTTAAAAAATATATAAAATTATTATTTATAATATTGAATGCTTCACAAAGTCTTTTTTCACTAGTAGCATCTTTCAAATCAGTACGATATTCCAGAATACGGTTTACGTAGGCTTCAAGAGTAAGAGACATTACGTTTATTAATTATTCTTATTTCTATAAATATATAGGAATATTTATGTTTAAATAATTTTTATATTTTATTTCGGGGTGTAAGGACATCCTAGTGGTGTAAATTCTACACTTTTATTA
>JQIA01001071.1_pt1 | contig 14642 bp, 6 predicted proteins | sample 811431 | NCBI WGS metagenome assembly JQIA01 (sample SAMN02998118, study PRJNA258478) | marine sediment metagenome | biome: marine; feature: seafloor; material: sediment; isolation source: oil-polluted sediment collected from 3 locations (0.5 km, 0.7 km and 0.9 km)... | place: USA: Gulf of Mexico ... | reverse complement strand
TTCACGTTCCACCCCGTTGGGGTTAATCCTAAAAGGATTGAATGTGAATAGCCACCGATGAAATCGGTGGAATAAGTTCTTTGCGTAACATCAGTATTTAATTCTTATAGATGGATTCTAGTTAATTAGATATCTTTTCCAAATAAATATTTACTTTATATTTCAATATGTTATAAAATAGCTTAAAATTATAACTTGTTGATATAAAATAACTTTAAATTTTTTAATATTGTTTGCATAATTATCATTATACAATAATTTTATAGTTACTAAATTATTGATTTTAAAGGTAGTTGAGTTAAAACTCAAAACATGTTAATATTCGACCATCTTCATAATTTACTATCCAATTAATATATTTTACAATTTTAGAATATTTTATATAGACTATAATTAACAATAAAATTATGAAATAAACTTTATAAAAGGATATTCTTATGTTAATCAATAAATTATATTTTATCGTATTATTATTTAGTTGGATAACTTATGCTCAAGCAGAAGATGTAATACTTACAGTCAATAAAATTGGTGATGGGAATGGTATTATAAACAGTACCCCATCTGGCATAAACTGTGGAGATAGTTGTATTTTTTCTTATGCCGAAAATACTCAAATAACTCTAACTGCAATTCCAGAATTTTCTAGTTTTACTGGCTGGTCTGGAGACTGTGCTGGTATAGAAACAGATATAACCATAACAGTTGACATTGCTAAAACATGTAATGCAAATTTTGCATTGTTCAGTAGTATTCAATTTTCCAATTCTGGTTTAATAGCTGATGAAAATTCAGGTCAAATAACATTATCTGTAACCCGTGCTGGCGGTTCTACTGGTGCTGTATCAGTATCTTATAATACAATAGATGGAACAGCAGTGGCTGGTAATGATTATACTGCTGTAAATAATGTTTTAACTTGGCAAACTGGAGAAATGGCTGTCAAAACAGTTCAAATTCCAATATTTGCTGATGAAATTACAGAAAATGACGAACAGTTTACAGTCGAATTATCAAATATCTCGAATGGGGCAGTATTAGGTAATACCATATCAACAAATATTACAATCACTGATCCACCACCAAACCCAGCTGGAGTTTTACAATTTGCTGCTGCTAGTTATGTTGCTAGTGAAGGCAATGGTATAGCCACCTTAAACGTTGAACGTTTAGAAGGAGAAACAGGTGCAATAGCAGTGAATTATCAAACCATTGAGAATGTAGCTAAAGCAAATATTGATTACATCAATAGTCAGGGAATGCTTGTTTGGAATGATGGAGATATGGCGACTAAAACTTTTACTATTCCAATTACTTCCGATGCTATTACTGAATCTGCCGAACCATTAACCGTTAGACTATTTAACCCAATAGGTGGAGCTAGTTTAGGCAATAATATGACCACAAACTTGCATATTATAGATGACCTTGGCACTCCACTTACTGTAGAAGACTTATTAGGTACGCCAAATACTATTTTAATACCAGGAGTTATTCAATTTTCTGCTCCAGCTAACTATAAAGCAGCTAAAGACGTTGGTAATATTAGCATTAATGTTAATAGAATTTATAGTAGCCAAGGTGAGATAAAAGTTAATTATAATACTCAAGACGAGACAGCTAAAGCTGACAATGATTATACAGCTATTGCTGGAACTTTAATCTGGCCTAATGGAGATATCAGTTCAAAAAAAATAACTATCCCAATTTTACCTACTAGTCAGGCGGAGAAAAATTTCACGCTTAATTTATCTCATCCAACTGGTCAAGCTAGCTTAGGAGCTTTTCCAACTACAAATATCCAAATCATTGATAGCTTTTCTAACCCTGCTACTAAAATTTCAGCTGGAGGAATTATCCAATTTTCAGCGGAAGAATACCAGCTTAATGAATCCGATGGTAATATAACTATAACTGTGACTCGTACTGATGGTATCCAAGGTGAAGTAGAGGTGTTTTATACTACAGAACATGGTACTGCTGACAATCAAGATTATATTGCAGTTAAAAACTCTTTAAATTGGTTTGCCAATGAAGCTGAATCAAAAACTTTTCAAATTAATGTGTATGATGACGGATTAATTGAAACTGATGAAACTGTATCATTAAAATTATTCAATTTAACAGGACAGGCAGAATTAGGACCTATTTCAACAGCTAACTTAACGATCTCTGATAATGATGCCACTACAATACAGCTATCTTCTAATAATTATCAAGTTAATGAAACAGATAAAAATGTAACTATTACTGCTAGTCGGATAGGAGGAGGAGTTGAACAAATTATATTGGTATATGATACAGCGGATATAACTGCAATTGCTGGCGTAGATTATACTGCTACCAGTGCTGCTTCAGGTCTTTTAGTTTGGGTCAGTGGTGAAACTGGTGAAAAAACCTTTACCATTCCGATACATGATGATAGAGAAGTAGAGGGTAATGAAACTTTACGAGTTAAGTTACGTCTGTTAGAAAATCAAAATACCTCAATTTTAGGAACTCCAATTGAAGCGATTATAACTATTATTGATAATGATACTGGTGATTGTAAACCAGAAACTAGTATAATTGACTGTATGGTAGATAATAGCGGAAATGTTTTACAGAATATTAAGATTATTTCTCGGGGCACGGTACAAGGTGGACAGTTAGGTGGTAAAGTTGAACTGGCTAGTGATAGTAATCTCAATCAAGCCACGTTAAAAGATGTAACTTTATTGGCAAATACCAATGTAATTGGAACATCTTTTGGTGGTAAAATTAGTGGTAATATAGTTGGCAATGAAACAGCACCAGCTACTATTAATAATGTTACAATAACAGCCAATTCAAATTTATCTCATGTTATTATTGGCAAATTAACAAATATTGAGAATGAATTAATGCTACAGGATAATACATGGCTTAGTAGCATTCAACTGAATAAGGGCGTATTATTTGAAGATAATAGCTCAATTCCATATATGGTTAATTTATCAAAAGTATTAGGGAAAATTTATACTCCTGATTTAGAATTAGATGCCATTGATTTAAATCATGATATTTTATTTAATGGCGAAAGAATTCTTAACTATATAAATGGATTGCATGTTTTTACAAGTTTAGGAGTTGAACTATGGCAAAATCCGGATAATGGTTATTTGACTGTTAATATAGATAACAAGTATTATAAGGTATTGCCAATACAAGCACGACATATTTGGGGGAAGGTCGAAAATACTCAACTAATTCCAATAGGCACTACTGTTGATCCAAATGGGAAAGTGATTTTTGTAACTCATACTGGTAGAGAAATAACTACTATACCAGTGGTACATGAAGCTCAATCATTGCGAGATGGTTTGTTAGAACTTGGATTATCAAATATAACTATGTTAGCGGATGGTAATTTAAAAATTTTAGTTGGTAAAGATTATTATATGACACGTCCTAATCTATTTGCTACTGAAGCACCAACTAATATACCATTGGGAATTGGAGCTACAAATTCACCTTGGTTAGAAAATTTAAATGAAGCATTTTTTATATTTGATACTATCGATACTATTGAACAACCTATTGCTTTATTTGGAGCAAATGATAAAATTCAGTCCAAGCTAATTCGACAACAACAATTTATATATCCGTCAGCAGCAGAACCAGATATTCTATATGCTTTAGCGGCAGAACGTGAAAATCCAGATGATGATTGCCAAACCAAATTATATAATGATGGAAGAGTATCTATGTGTATCGGAGTTGGACAAAATAAACAAGTTTATAAGGGAATTTTGGATTATTTGGTGAAATCTGGAAGTGAAGTTGCTAATACATTACAAGTTATTGAAATTGATGACTTTAATAATGACGGCCTCCGAGATTATCGTCTTATTTATCCAAATGGAGATCAACAGATAATGTATCGCTGTTCTGGATGCATTGAATAATATTAATAAGGAATATACTTATGGTACAAACGTTTGGAGAGTTTCTTGAAATACAGCCCAAACAGGGTGAGTATTTAACAATTGGTTTTTCGCCCAGTTGTCGTCCTCTGAAAGAAAGATGGCAAAACAATGGTTTATCAGCTGATTTTATTGCTGAGTATTTTAGAGTATTTTTTATCGGGAAAATGGCCGAAATTAATCAAGATGAAGAAGATATCATCATTAACAATGTTAAAGACACTGTTAAATATGTATCCAATGAGCTGTTAGAAAATGCTATGAAATTTCAAAATGAAAGCTTGCCATTTACTGCTAAAATTGGGCTTTCATTATATGATGACAAGTTAGTATTTTGTGTTACTAATTGTGTTGACGAACAACAGGTAGAACCATTTCAACAATTTATTAAATCTTTGTTAAATGGAGATCCTCAGGAACTATATTTTAAGACTATGAGAAGTAATGCCTTAGGAGATGATGGTAATCGTTCTGGATTAGGTCTGCTTAGTATGATATGTGACTATTCAGCTAAACTTAGTTGGAAATTTGAAACCATCCAAACTCCACCAGTAACAGTTGTTACTACCATGGTCTTACTGGAAATTTATTAAATAAATTTCTGTTAAATTTACGAGGTTTAAAAATGGAAATAAGGGCAGAAAAATATAACATTGTTTATGACCCAGACAATGCTGTAGTACTTTGTAGTGGGGCATTATTATTGAATGGGACTAAAGAGTATGAACCAATATTACAATTGTTAAATGCTGCTGCTAGTGGACAAACTGAAAGTTTGACAATAGATTTGTGTAATTTAAAGTTCTTAAATAGTTCTGGTATTAATATGGTGACTAGGTTTATTATCAATGTATTTGATGTAGAAGTATTTGATATTAAATTGACAATCAAAGGTCAAAAAAAAGTTGCTTGGCAAGAAAAATTATTAAAAAATCTACAACGTTTAGCACCAACTTTGTATGTCCAACTAGATTAAATTTAACGTAGAGACTTTGTCTCTACTTTTCCTCTCAAATTATTCAAACTATAATAAAAACCAAAATCTATGGTTTATAACATATGTTTAAAAATAACATTCCAAATATACAGCTTTTAACAGAAATAAAGCACCTGCGTAACCAAATAGATTCATTAGTACAAGAAAAAGATCAATTAGAAGGTTCATTAAAATCTATTATAGATGGAGCTGCCAAACATTTATTAGCTGAAATGTGTAGTTCTAAAGAAGAAATTTCAAAAGCAGAATTATTAGTACAAATAAATCATTTACAAAGACAAGAAAAAAAATTATTACAAGAAAAAAAGCATTTAGAAATCTCCTTGGAATTAGTCGCTGAACATGGAGATGCTTTTGAACAACAGTTAGTAGAATTACATGATAACTTAGAAGATGAAGTTGTTAAACGTACTCAAGAATTAAAAGAAAAAAACTTACAACTAGAACAAGAAATTCAAGAACGTAAACGAGTAGCAAATGCATTATCTGAAAGTGAAAAATTTACTCGTACTTTAATTAGAGAATCATTGATTGGTTTGGTATTAAGTGATATTAATGGCAGTTTAGTAGAAGTAAATCCAGCTTTTGCAAATATAATTGGTTACTCTGTTGAAGAAACTTTAAAATTAAATTTATTAGATATAACACCAAATAAGTATCTAAATATTGAAAAAGAGCAATTAAGACAATTAAAAAATAATGGTCGTTACGGACCTTATGAAAAAGAATATATTAAAAAAGATGATGCTTTAGTACCAGTTAGACTATCTGGTTTAGTTATTCCACACAATGGTCGCCATTTTGTGTGGACGCATGTTGTTGATATAACAGAACAAAAACAAGCAGAAAATACCTTACGTTTAGCCAAAGAATCTGCTGAACAGGCTAAAACAATAGCAGAAAAAACTAATCAAGCTAAAAGTACCTTTCTTGCAAATATGAGCCATGAATTGCGCACTCCATTAAATGCTATTATTGGTTATAGTGAAATGTTAATGGAGGATGCAGAAGATTTAGAACAAGATGATTTTATCCCTGATTTACAGAAAATTCATGTATCTGGAGAGCATTTATTAGGGCTTATTAGTGATGTACTAGATATTACTAAAATCGAAGCTGGAAAAATGGATGTATTTTTTGAATCTTTTAATCTAGAACATTTTATCAAAGAAATTGTTATAGATATTCAACCACTGATAGAAAATAAAAAAAATCTCCTGAAAGTAATCTATCAAGAAAAATTGGGAGAAATGTATACTGATGTTACTAAGTTAAGACAAATTTTGTTAAATCTACTTAGTAATTCTGCTAAATTTACTGAACAAGGTACAATTCACCTTGAAGTTGCTCGTAATGTAAAAAATGATATTGATTGGATAGTTTTTTGTATAATTGATGATGGAATTGGTATTACAGATGAACAACAAGAAAATTTGTTCCAACCTTTTACTCAAGCAGATTCATCTACCACTCGTAGATTTGGTGGCACTGGCTTAGGTTTGGCTATTACTAAACAATTTGTGGAAATGTTGGGAGGTAGTATTACAGTTGACAGTGAATTTGGAATCGGTAGTATTTTTACCTTACATGTACCATTACAAGCTAGTATTATCCAAACCATTGAAAAACCTAAAGGTAATTTAACTAATAAAACTTTATTGAAAGGTGATGGGATAATTTTAGTCATTGATGATGAAGTAGCAGTACGTGATTTATTACAAAAAGAATTAAGCCAGCTTGGTTATGCTGTTGCCACAGCTTCTAATGGTGAGGAAGGACTTCGATTAGCTAAAAAATTACGGCCGGACACTATTTTATTAGATATTAATATGCCTGGCATAAATGGTTGGCAAGTTTTATCTTTATTAAAAAGAAATTCATTATTGTCTGATATACCTGTCATTATTGTGTCTATAGAAGCAGATAAAAAAATTGGACGTGCCATGGGAGTGACTGATTATATTACTAAACCAATTCAACAAGCCAAATTAGCCAAAATATTAGAAAAATATAAAGTACAAAATGAAACTACTGGTTTAATTATGGTAGTTGATGATAATGATATAGTGCGTGACACTACAGCAATAATTTTAGAACATCAAGGTTGGAGAGTGTTTAAAGCTGAAAATGGAAAGATAGCTTTAGAACATCTTGATCATAAAAAACCATCTCTAATATTATTAGACTTAGATATGCCAGTAATGGATGGATTTGAATTTCTTGATAATTTACGTCACCATGAAATATGGTGTTCTATTCCAGTTGTGGTTCTTACTGCTAAAGCTTTAACTGCCAAAGAATATTCCAACTTGAATGGCCGAGTAGAGAATATATTTAGGAAAGAAGCTTGCAGTAATGAAGAACTAGTTATCTCAATTCATAATTTAATAACAGATTTTTCTATTCAGATTAAGCAGGAGTAATATTATAGCAATCATTAATTATTAATTCTTAATGAACTTCAATATCAATTACTTATATTGCTGTAGTTCATTCAATCGAAAAATGTTATATAGACATTATTATCGATATAACCAAACCCGCATTAATGACAATAATTTATCTGAATCAACTGGTTTAGCTAAATAGTCATTAGCTCCAGCTTCAATACATTTAGCTTTATCATCTTTCATAGCCTTGGCAGTGAGAGCTATTATTGGTAATTTGTTATATTTTGCTTGATTACGAATTGCCTGCATAGTTTCATAACCATCCATCTCTGGCATCATTATATCCATCAAAATAACAGAAATATCAGCATGTTGACCTAATTTAGTTAAACCATCCTTACCATTAGTAGCACAAGTTACTTCCATATCATGTTCTTCCAAAACCGTAGCTAGTGCAAATACATTACGTACATCATCGTCCACTATTAATACTTTTTTATGTTTAAGGATAGCTTCCTTATCATGTACCATTTGTAACATATTGCGTTTGTCATTAGGCAGTTTAGCCTCTATTTGATGCAAAAACAAAGTTGCTTCATCTAACAAACGTTCTGGAGAACTTACCGATTTAATTGGAATTTCATCAGAACAACGCATCAATAACCCTTCTTCATCTGTAGTCAAATCACGATTTGCATATACAATTATTGGAGTTTGACAATAATTCTTTTCTTTATGCATCATTTCCAACAACATATTACCAGAACCTTGTTCTATATCTATATCAAGAATAATACAATCATAAGATACTGTTTGTAAATTTTGAAAAGCTGATTCAATAGTTAATGCGTGTTTAACTTGAATGTCTTCTCCAGCAACTAATTCCATAATTTTTTGCTGATGCAATTCGACATCTGTAGCGATCAATAAGTTTTTTACCGTTCTAACTAAAAATTGCTCTATCCGTCGAAAAGCATCACTAAGGTTTTCCATGCTCACTGGCTTGAGCAGATAACCAATAGCTCCCATTTTTTTAGCATCTATACTCTGGTCAGAAGCAGACATGAAATGGACTGGAATATGCCTGGTATCAGGATTATCTTTTAATCTTTCCATCACTCCCCAACCATTTAGCTCTGGCAGTCCGATATCTAGTATTATTGCACTTGGATTATGTTTTTCAGCTAATTGTAGACCTGTTAAACCATCTTCAGCTAATAAAAATTTAAAACCTTTATTTTGAGCTAACTCAATAAGAATTTTAGAAAATTTACGATCATCTTCAATAAATAAAATTGACCTATCTTGTTGTTGTAAATTATCCCTGTCATCTGGTAGTGGTTTATATTTTGGAGAAGCTTCTTGTTCTAATTTAATTACTGGATTAGGTTTATCTGTTAATAAAGGAGTATCATCCAATACAGTGATATTAGAAGAGCTTTTTTCTGGTAAATATAAAGTAAAAGTACTACCTGTGCCTTTTTCACTGAATAAAGTTAATTCTCCTTCCAATAATCTAGCTAGTTGGCGAGAAATAGATAAACCTAAACCAGTACCTCCATAACTGCGGCTGGTGGAACCATCTTCTTGTTGGAATGCTTCAAATATAGTTTGTTGCTTATTTTTCGCAATTCCAATTCCACTATCTATTACACTAATCGCAATAGTTTTATTCAAAGTTAACTGGTTGCCTCCTATATTGGTAGGCACATTAGTTGGACGTTGAACTATTATTTTGATTTCACCTGTATTGGTAAATTTAACCGCATTGGAGAGTAAATTATTAATAATTTGAGTTACTCGTTGTCCGTCAGTTATTAAAGTTGATGGGACATTATCAGCAATATTAATATTAAAATTCAGACCTTTATTGTCAGTAATTGGTAAAAACTTTTGTTCAATAGTTGTCAATAAGTTACTTAAATAAATATTCTCCCATTGAACTTCAATTTTTCCAGCTTCCACTTTGGATAAATCTAAAATATCATTGATAAGCGTTAATAAATCATTACCAGCACTGTTGATAGTTTTAGCATATTCAATCTGTTTTTCGTTCAAGTTCCTAGTTTTATTATCAACCAATAATTGGGCTAAAATTAACAAACTATTCAAAGGAGTACGTAACTCGTGTGACATATTGGCCAAAAATTCAGATTTATACTTACTAGCTAGTTCCAATTCTTCAGCTTTAATAACAATGGCAGCTTGAGTTTTTTCCATCTCAATTCTATTTATTTCTAAATCTCGATTTTTATTTTGGATTTCAGTTTTTTGTTGTTCTAAATCTTTCGTTCGTTCTTCAAGTGTTTCATTGGTTTGCTTTAGCTCTTCTTGTTGAGTCTGTAACTCTTCTGACTGGCTTTGCAACTCCTCTGATTGGCTTTGTAATTCCTCATTAGTTTGTTGCATTTCTTGTTGTTTTTGTTGTAATTCTTCAGCTTGACGTTGACTTTGTGTCAATAAAATCCGCATTTGATTGCGTGATTCTGCCGTATTTAATGCAATACCAATATTTGCCATTACTTGTTCTAAAAATTTACGTTGTAAAGCAGTAAACTGTTTAGCTGCACCTAATTCGATAATACCTTTTAAATTATTTTCATAGAAAAATGGTAATAAGATTACCCACTGAGGTTGAGCATTGGTTAAGCCAGAACGGATAATTGGTGGACATTCTTCTGGTGTTTGATTAATAACAACTATCTTTTGTTTGACAGCAACATGACCAATCAAACCTTCTCCCAGCATAAATTTATCTGGTCGTTTACCAAGATCTGCATAAGCATAACTAGCAACAATCTGTAAAAATGAATTTTGTTTAGCTTCTTGTAATAAATAAAATAATCCAACCTGTGCATCAACATAAGTAGCTAATAATGAAATAATATTATCGGTCAATTTATGTATATCTTGTTCTCCACTCATCTGTTCATTTAGGTTAGCTAGGCCTGTTTTTAACCAATCTTGAGCCATGTTTTCTGTTGCAGTTGTGGCTAATTTAGTAGCAGCAGATTGTAATGAATCATGGATTTGGATAAAGTCACCTTGATATTTATCTTGTTGAATATTATCTAATTTTCCTTCTGCTAATGCGATTGAATTATCAGTGATATTGGCAATAGTTTGTCGCAAATTAGTTACAATAGTTTCCAAAGCTTGTTTGATTTGGATGAAATCACCACGATATTCAGTTTCTGGTTTTACTTGTAGATTACCAGTTGCCAAACCTTGGGAAACCCTTACAATATCTTGCATAACATCTTGAAAATAATTGGATAACTCTTCAAAAGTTCTGCCAATAGTACCGATTTCATCTTTACGAATAGTTATTTTCTTAATGCTGGGTAGTTCCATATTGCCTTCACTCAGCAATTTGGAAGCTTGAGCAATCAGAGTTAATGGTTTACTAAATAGATTAGCAAGGAAAATAGCGATGAATAAACCTAATATTACCGTTGATATAATAGTGGTAATTATGATTAATCTTGCTGTTTGGGTGACTGCCTGAATATTATGTTTAGCTCTAGTTTCATATCGTATAGAAGTTATATGTACTTTATCTAACAATGAATCAAGTTGGCTGATAACTTTTTGGTGTTGTTCTTTAATGATAAAAATTCTATTATCAATTTTAATTAATTCATTAAATTTAACTAAATAATTATCAGCTAAAATAATTAATTGTTCTTTTTTGGTATCGGTTAATTTAGTATCAGTTACAGTTGTTTTAAATTTAGTTACAGCAGCATTTAATTTATTGATATATTTAGTTTCTCCACGCAATAAATAATCTTTTTCATGTCTACGCATGGTTAATATATCAATAAGCAATTTATCAATTTTTAATTCTATAGTTGAAATCTCGATTGCATGAACACTAGTTCGAAAATGTCCAATAATTCCATCATCTTTAAAACCACGTTCTTCAAATAAATCTATTAAATTAATAAGATTAGTTTCATATTCATTTACGTATTTTTCAACATTTTGGATTTCTATAATATCTTTTTCTTCATTTTCCAGTTGTTTGATCTTAGCTGTGTAACTATGGATATCTATTATATAATTTTGGATTTTTTGAATATATGTGGAACGAGCCTTTGCAAAACCAAGCTGTTTATAATTTGTAAAATAATATTTTTCATTACGTTGAGCCATGAACAAAGCAATTTCACTTTGTGTTCCTAATTTAGCTATTTGCCCTTCTGTATCAATTAGTTCATTTATAGTAGTTTGTATATGGTTCTGGCTATTTAAAGCTACAATGCCAACTATAATAGTAAGAATAATTATAATTAGAAAAGAACCAACTAATTTGTTGCGTATTTTTAGATTGTTAAACCAGTTGAACATATTTTCCTTTTTATGGTAGTTTGAGTGTTTTAAATAGTTTATTCTGCGTAGATATTTAGATATTATTTTAGTCTTAATTTAGCAGGGAATCAAGTTGGTAAGAATAAGGCGTGATGTTAGGGGTGTGATTAAAAGTGCATGGATAATGTTTCGGTGAAATAGTTCTCTGCGTAACCGATCAATATTAGCTTTATGTGTGTTAAGAGCTGATGATTATTCTGATGCTAAGGCTCAATACCATTAAGTTAAGGAAAAATTCTTGTCATTCCCGTGAAAACGGTAATCTAAAAAATTTCATGAGATAATGAATACATTACCTACCCTTGTTAAATAATCACCTATCTTGTAAATATACAAGGTGTCTTCGGTAAAGGTGGGGCTTATCTAAGTACAAGCTCTTTGACTTCAGGATGTAACGACCTCCAACCTACACTTTTTCTCAACCTCTTATTTTTTTATCATGGATCTATTATACAAGGGTGTAATTAGTTTACGAATTACATCTTATTGATACAATTTATTCTTCATTTTATCCTACATTTTATATACTCTTATTTAAGAAGGATAGCTAATAATTTTGTTATTTATATGAATATGAACTATTCTGTTATTAGAAGTAATTTTTTAAACCTAATATAGGAGAAAATAATGTCTATCAGTAAATTACTTTGTATCATTTTATTATTAGCATCTAGCTATAGTTACTCTGAAAATTTTTCTTTAGAAATCAATAAAAGCTCTCTTTCAGTAGGTGATCTATTAGAAATATCAGTTCTTTCTGACAAAGAAGGAATTGAGACTACTAAAGTTGATGTATATTTAAGTATCCAATTGCCAGATGGTTCACTTTATTATTGGTACGGTTTTAATATTGGAGCTGTTACTTCAGAAGTTGTACCATTATTGACTAATTGGACTATTCAAACCCTCCCAAAAACTACTATTTTCGCTTTTAAAGTACCAATCGGATTTGATGGAGGTACTTATAAATGGTATCTAACTCTAACTAAACCTAGTTCTGATGTTGAACAACCAACCAATTGGATAGCTAATACTAGTGTTAAATTAGCTTTGAATGGCAAAACTTTTACTCCAAGTCCACCTGTGGATTTAGTTGCATCTGATAAAAAAGATGTTGAATCTGAAAGTATAGCAAAAAAATCTGATGGTGATATGTATGTTGGAGATATTACATCTCCTTCCATGTCTGAACCTACTATGAGGCCTAGTAGCCCTACATCTGGTAGTGAAAGCAGTGCTGATTATAGTGAAGAGCCTAGTATTTTAGATGGTTATGATACTGATGATTATATTGCTGAAGAATCTATGATAATGCCTTATCCTGATACTCGACCAACTCCAGTAGCAGGTACTTTGACAGCTGGTGATATTGATGATAACTTAAATTTTACCGCATTTCAAAAATATTTACAAAATCAGCAGGATAGTTCCTTACCTTTTGTCACTATGTTTGATCGGATAGTATTAAATATTGTTGATAAAGATGGCAAAGGTATGAGTAATGTTAAAGCTCGGATTGAGAATAAATTAGACTTATATACTGGCACTGATGGTAGATTGTACTTCTTTCCAGAATTTGATGGCGTACTTAAATCTTCAATTGATTTACAATTATTATTACCAGAAGATGAATTTGGTTCTGCTACTTCAGTATTCAGTACTAGCTTAAATTTGGAACAACTTCCAGCTGACAATATTGTTACAATGCCAGATGCCAAATCTGCGTTACCTCATTCATTAGACTTAATGTTTGTAATTGATACCACTGGTAGTATGTCAGATGAGTTACGTTATTTAATAACTGAATTACGGGATATAATTAATTCGGTTCAAGCTCGACATAAACAAGTGCATATGCGGTTTGGTTTAATTGTGTATCGTGATACCTATGATGAGTATGTAGTGCAAGATTTTGGGTTTACTAATTCATTGAATGATATGCAAAAACAACTGAACAAGCAACAGGCAAGAGGTGGTGGTGATTATCCAGAGGCTATGGAACAAGCTTTGGAAAAAGCTGTCAATACTGAGTGGAGAGATGGTAATGTGGCTCGTTTATTATTTTTAGTAGCAGACGCTCCTCCACACGATGAAAATCTATCAGTTATGCTGGAATCAGCACGTACTGCACGAAATAAAGGAATTCGTATTTATCCGTTAGCTGCTAGTGGTGTTGGTGATAAGGCTGAATTTATGATGCGGAATATTGAAGTTTTGACTCAAGGACGTTATTTATTCTTAACTGATGATTCTGGAGTTGGAGGTTCACATCAAGAACCAAGTACACCTTGTTACATTGCAACACGTTTGGATCAACTTATTGCTAGAGTAATTGATAGTGAATTAGCCGGTAAACGGATTGAACCTAATGCTAAAGATATTTTACGTTCAGTTGGGGATTACAAAGAGGGCGTTTGTTCAGGAACTAGCCCACCACCTTCATCAGGTAAACTAGCTAACGTTGAGAATATCAGAGTACAAATTCTTGAATCCTTTCCTGTGCAAGTTCAAGTAGTTGCTCAAGGTTATTTGTCTAATGGTTGTGAGAAGATCAAGCAATCTAATAGCTCTCGAGATGGGAGTATGTTTACAGTTCAAATAACCACTCATTTAGTAGGAGAGGTTTGTACAGAAGCAGAAGAAGCTTTTACTGAAACTGTAGCTTTAAATGTCAATAATTTGAAAGCTGGTACTTATACTGTTGATGTAAATGGTGTTAAAGATAAATTTACATTGGATACAGATAATATATTACGAAAATAATAATTTAAATTTTGTAACAGAACCACTATGGACTAAAAAGTCTGTAGTGGTTTATCTTTTTATAGTATAACTAATGTTATAGCAATTCTTAATTATGAATGCTTAATTAAATTCAAAATAAATATCAATTACTTATTTAATATTTCTGTAGTTTATCCAATCGAAAAATGCTAT
>JQIA01001069.1_pt1 | contig 14655 bp, 16 predicted proteins | sample 811431 | NCBI WGS metagenome assembly JQIA01 (sample SAMN02998118, study PRJNA258478) | marine sediment metagenome | biome: marine; feature: seafloor; material: sediment; isolation source: oil-polluted sediment collected from 3 locations (0.5 km, 0.7 km and 0.9 km)... | place: USA: Gulf of Mexico ... | reverse complement strand
AACAATTTGCTTATTCGCTCTTCTAGCTGCCTGAAAGTGCGATCGAAACTGTACTTTCTTTCTTTTCCTACAATTTTATCTGGATCATTTATACCCCAATGGGCTTTTATCGCATGATCCAAATAGACAGGACATACTTCATTTGCGGCATTATCACAGACTGTGATAACTATATCGAAATTAATGTGCGACAAGTCATCCCATGATTGACTAAGCAAATCATCTATTGGCAATTGGTTTTTAAGCAAAACTGTAAGACTATCGGGATTCACCTGGCCAGTAGGAAAACTCCCCGCACTGTAGGCAACATAACGACCGTTGCTTTTATGATTAAGCAGAACTTCCGCCATTATTGAACGGCAGGAATTTCCTGTACAGAGAAAAAGTAGCTTTTTCATCACTACACGGCCTGCACGTTAGTCCTGGTGATGGGAACCATCACAATAGGGAGGATTTTTTGTTTTCTTACAACCACATAATTTAATATAGCTAGGCTCATCAAACGATAGTTTTATGGGCAAAAAATCAGTTCCCTTATGAGAACCATCACAATATGGCTGATTTTGACTAAGCCCACATGAACACCAAAGGTAATTCACATCCGCTTTTAACATAACACTATATGGGCCATTTTTAGGGCAGGCAGGTTTCTTCATGGTTTTCTCTTATCATTTAATTTTATTTATTATTACATTCTTCACAGAACATTTCACCAGTACGGTCATGGTAATGAACCTTGTAACCAGGCTCCAGCTCTTTCTCGCAACCGTCACAGATACTACCAATATCCAGTATCATTTCTTCAAAACCCTTAATCGGCTTAATTTCGCCATCTGTAATTCGTGGCCAGACTTTGGTTTTCACCATGGTTTGTCGATAACTTTCATCAAAAGCCAGTATTTGACTGAGAAAAGGCTCTTCCAAACCACACTTGATACAACTATCGGCGAATAACTTTTCTCGGTGATCAAATAAACTATCTGAAATAATCATCCAGTGATGAGCATTACGGGGTCGATCGCCAAAATAACAGTCTTTACCTGTATAGATCTGATTGAGAAAAGCATATTGTTTACCAACTATATGACTTTTGGTAACACCTTTAAAAAATGGAGCAAGCAGTGGATCCACCAAAACTTTATCATAAAAATCATTGAGAATTTGATTAAGCCTTTCACCATTGTTTAAAGCCTTCCACATTTTCGCATCAGGCTCGAACTGTCTTTTTTCCTCTTCTATAAACTCCATTTTATCTGTTTCTGCTTCTGTCTTGTTATATTGTGCACTTTTAGCATATTCGAATGCATCACTATAAATATTATTTTCTTCACAGCCTCTGGAGAGAGCCAGCTTGATAGCCGCCTTCACCATGGCAGGATTACCATATAGATATACTTCCCAGTTTTTCAGTGTTGTTAATTGATCAAAAGCCAATTCCTCCACTTTAGCAAAAACAACATTATCCTGACTTGACTCCTTATCCGACACGCTAAGAGTAAATTTAAAGTTATTATATTTATCTTCCAGAGCCTGAAGTTGATCTACCATATATAAACCAGTGTCATTTTTTGAAGCATGATACAAATACACCTCTTGAGTATAACCTAGCTCAAGCTCCTGTCGCGCTATAGCAAACGCCGCTCCTAAACCTGATCCTGTAGCAATCAGCAACTTTCCCAATACATGGCTATCATTACTGGCAAAACAGGCTCCAAGCGGATAATAGGCCTGTATTTCATCACCAGCTTTAGCCTCATCAAAAATCCACGAACTGAAAGTTCCTGCTGATATTTTTTGCACATGAAAAGTCATTGTTTGATTATTTGTATACTGACTACTTAACGAATAACTTCTTACTTTATTATCCAGCTTGGTTCTTATGTTTATAAACTGACCAGTCCTATATTTTGACAAACCATTAGCGGGCTTTATTCTGACTAATTTAATCTGCGCAGACAGATTTTTAATTTCTGTAATTGTGGCCGTCGAATAAATATCTTTAACTGAAGCAGGCCTGAGCTCCATGTCTGATACTGGATAGCATTTACACGGCAATAAATGGCGACTATCTATAAGATGTGAACTTAAGCCTACTTGAGATTCTTCAGTGATTTTGCCAGAAACACTCTGTATTATACAAGCCTGACAAGTACCATTCCTACACGAGAAAGGAGTCTCTATTTTATTTCTAAAAAATGCATCCAGCAAATTCTCCCCACCTTTACACTCAAAGCTGTTATTGCCAAATTTAATGGTTTTCATGTGATATTTTAAATGAGCTCTTGCTCTTCCAGTATTTGATTGATGCCTTTTATAGTCAGTTTACCAAATGTTATCATCTTACCCAAGTTAACCAGACGATCACATAATACCCCTAAAAACAACGAGTCCTCCTTGTCATTAATTTTAAGCAACCCCAGAATATTTTTTTCCATAATGATAATATTATCTTGTAGTTTTTGTTGTAACAATTGCGATGCTAGCGTTTCTGAAATACCCAAAACAGAACCAGCCATCGGCGCAACCTGATCCAGTGGATGCTCGTCTCGACTCCGCTCCAGCAACAAATGACCATCCAATGTTGCTATGAAAATCGTTTCGGTGCCATTTACCGAGCCCAGATAGTCGTTAAGAACTCTTTTAAGTTCTACTAATAAATCTTTTTCTGACATATTTTTTCCCAAAAATAAAGTCACAATTATCAATCATAAAATAATGAATAATTGTGACCATAAACTTCAATTTAAAATATTTTAAACTGCTTCTGTTTTGACTATACTTCGACCCTTAGTAACAACCAAACCAAGGTTAGCATCAATTCTACAAACCACAGTAGCTACCACATTGGGCATAGCAGGTATTCTCAAAAAAAGATGAATCAGGTTTTTTGAGTTAATGATAATCTCTTTAAAATATGGCTCTACACTACCATCACCACGTGATTTTTTGAAGGTTTTATCAATCATCATTGACATATCACCTTCAAATAGTTCCTTAGTACCAGCTGCTAACATATCCATCACTTCTTGCGGGTGTGAATCAGTGGTTTTAACAGCCAATAACATGCCTGTTTCCATATCCACCAATCCAGCAGCCAGTGCTTTTGGTACATCATTTAGCAGGGCTTTACACATAGAATCTGCGCTCATTTCTTTCTCCTAGTTATTAAAGTAAATTTTAAAGAAGGCATTCGCCTTCAGCTTTTTTATTTTGCATTTCAAACTTGTAATTGGCCATTATTATGAGTAAATTGCAATTTAATTATTCTATTACATTTCCAACTGTTAATACAGGCTTATTTTATAAACACCTTAAAAATTTACTGACATACTTTAGCGCTATACCTGAACTAAATAAAAATCTTTTGCTATTAATTTTGAATAACTAAGGCAGGTGTACTCCTGTCATTTAGTGTACTAATTTGTGAATATATATCCTCCAACATGACTGACACATCATCTTTTTCTCTTGCATCAATCCTATAAACGCCTATTAGTCCAGAAGACTCACTCGCAATACAATCTATAAGGCTGTTGATATCACCTGGATATTGATTACAATGGGTCAAAGCACAATATATTTGTGATGTGTTGCCCAACTCATCACCTAGAAATTTCTTATAAAACTTTAAATATGACAAGGGCTCTGGACGCGACATATCTAACAAAACAATAAACGCATTGGCATTTTTCCCAACCATATCCCACACGAAGTTAAATTTAATTTGCCCTGGAGTACCAAAAAGCTGTATTTTTCTATCACTATTTATATCAAATCCAGTGATTTTAACTTCTGCATAATCAACCCCTACAGTAGTTTTTGCCTTATCACAAGCCACCGAATCGGTAGCAGATACATCTGAGCTTAGCGCTTTAGCGCCTCCAACAGACTGAATCGCGGTGGTTTTACCCGAACCAGGACTACCCAGCACCACAATTTTATAAGGAGGGAGTTGATTCAATTGAATTTTTCTTGTAATCTTAGAAATAAACCGTTGTTTATTTTTTTGTTTGGTTTTAAGCTCCTCTCTTTCTTTTTTTCCAAAAAAGTTTTTTCTAATTTTTGAGAAAGCTGCTTTAAATTTATTAACCGCCTTTTCAGATTCTTTGATGGTTAAATTTAAGGACTTAAATTCAACTTTACTAGAAATTTTATTAAGTATATACTTAATCTTTGTGGCCGTCAAAGGTGCAGATATTTGATACTCATATCCAGCTAGCTTAATGTTAGATAAATTAACAACGACTACAACCTGAGACTTGCTTAATTTACCCTGATCCATGCTAGTCAGATAATCAGCCCTAATAAAACAAACATGACTTTCGACAAAATCATCTGCAAATAACCATTTATCCAAAAGAATACCCTGCATTAAATTACAGTAACTTCTTAATCTTGTAGAATTTTTCAGGCAAATTCCCGCTGTCGATAAAATCCTGTTATTTTTCATAAGCACTCATTCCTATCTTATATTATGTTCTTACTTGTTATTTTCTTAGAAAGAAACAGCTTTCTAATAACATCCATTATATTAGGAAAATCTAATTTACCACCCTCCTACAGCCACTCAATTGCAATCAATTGTCAACTATACAAAGATAAAACTCACGATGATATAATAGGTTGAAAAAAGGGTTTTGTAGGACACCACTCTCAATATAATACCTAGCAATTTTTTAATATATTTATTCCTGATTTTTACTTACAAGAAAGGTCAAGATCGCCTTTAATAACTAATTATATGTAATATATTTTACATTTCAATAGATTTAATAGTATTAACTGTAACAAACTGTTAACAATGCAAAATGTCATTAAAAACGCCCAAATTTTATAGGCTTGCCTTTTGTTGTAACATATAATGCCTCCATGAAAAACACAATAATAATAAAAAATTTCCGCCAGGGTTACGGTAATGAAGAGACCCTTCATATTGACGACCTGAAATTACAGGCACATACCATTATTGGCCTTTTAGGTCCATCTGCTAGTGGCAAAAGCACTTTTATGAATGCTATTTTAAGACAAAGTTTAGCTCCGTCTTACTGGGAAAAGGGCAAAATATACATTGAAAATAAAGTTCTTGATAAAACAGCTGCTAATTATTTTATCAGTTACGTTCCACAAAAAGCACGTTTATATACAGACACCATATTAACAAATTTCCTTGACGGCATCCCTCTAATGAAAAGAGCCGATACAGAGAAAAAAAAGAAGTTTGCAAAAAAATCATTTAAATCATTGGGTCTGTGGCATATATTTGAAAACATATTAGATGACATGGCCATAAAACACAGCATGGGCATACATAAAATACTGTTAATTGCCAAAGCCGTGGTAAAAAAACCAAAACTATTATTACTTGATGAAGTATTAGCCAGCACTTCAGTCAAAGATGAAGTAATGATTATTGATTTTATTAAAAAATTAAAAAAAATCACCACTGTGCTGTTAATCACACACAATAAAGAAGAAGCAAAGGAATTATGCGACTCAATCGCTCTGGTTAGTGGCGGCATCTTACACGAACACACACCTACACAGCAATTTTTCACTCAACCACATACAGATATCGGCATAGAATTCCTTGAAAGCGGTAGTGCCTGGTACTCAAACCCCAATACAAAAATCAAACACAAGGAAGATAACCTCACCGCATTGAGACGATTTTCTAGTGTCTGTGAATTCTATTGGGTTAAAGCTGATAAACTTGGCGGTATGCAAAAACCTGGCTTGATGACTGCAATTATTGATGATTTAACAATAATGAAGCAATTGCATGTGAATGTACTTGTCAGCCTACAGCAAAAACCAATTGACCCTTCCCTGCTACGAAAATATAACATTACAGGCTTACACTTCCCCATTGAAGACATGGGCATCCCTGATCTGGAAAAAACTTATCGATTTATCCTCAAAATACAACCATTATTTGATCAGGGTAAAAGTGTTATCTACCATTGTAAAGCAGGTATGGGACGTACAGGCACCTTACTGGCCTGTAACTTACTGTGGTTAAAAAATATATCCGCCATTCAGGCCATTGAAGAGATTCGCCACGTTAACTACAAATACATCCAAACTGAACAGCAAATAGAATTTGTCAGTAAGTTTGAACATTATTTAGAAAAACAATATTCAGATTAACAAACGCACCCACTCACCCCGCCCTACTCGCGAAGGCGGGAATTTAGCTTTAAAAACAGTGAATCCTTTTCTGACTGTTATATTTTATTGTTAACCATGATAAAATTGCCAGTCTTTTAGTATTTCATTTATAAACCGCATGCCTTTAATAGTCGTTGGACTGAATCATAAAACTGCCAGCATTGGTGTTAGGGAAAAAATGTCAATCGCAGAGCATGATATTGCGCAAGCGGTCGAAAATATTTGCCTACAAAAAGGGATAGATTCCTGTATCATTATTTCAACTTGTAATCGAACCGAATTCTACATGTCTTGCGACAAAACGGATATTGCAATCAATCAATTCTGCAACTGGTTTGACCTACCCATAGAAGACATACAACAGCATCTCTACATAAAGGATGAGCTGGCATGTATCAAGCATTTATTTGCGGTGGCATCAGGGCTGGACTCAATGGTTTTAGGTGAGGCTCAAATCCTTGGTCAAGTCAAATCATCTTATGCCATTTCAAAACAGCATAAAAAATTAGATATCTTGCTGGAACGTTTATTTCAATCGGCATTCAGGGTGGCTAAATCAGTACGCAGCGATACTGACATTGGTAAAAATCCAGTATCCATCGCCAACAGTGCCGTGCAATTATCCAAACAAATATTTGGCAAACTATCACAACAAAATATTTTAATGATCAGTGCAGGCTCAACAGCTGAATTGCTATTAAGGTATCTTAACAAGCACGCTTACCACAAATTATCCATCTGTAACCGCAGTTTAGAAAACGCTCAAAAATTAGCCAAACAATTTAATTGTGACAGTTTTGAGCTAAACAATTTATCTAATTATATTGCGGATTTTGATTTAATATTTACTGCCACCGCCAGTAAAACGCCTGTTATTGATAGTAAAATGATTAAACAGGCTCTAAAACAGAGAAAGCACAGACCCATGGTTATCATTGATCTTGCTATCCCCAGGGATGTTGAAGTTGGTGTGAAAAAATTTAATGATATCTTTTATTATGCCGTTGATGACTTACAAAAAGTGATCAATCAAAATATTGAAAATCGACAATTTTCCGCCATTCAGGCCAAACAAATAATTACCGTAGAAGCCGAAACATTTTTATATTGGCTTAAAGGCCAGCAACATACGCAATTGATTCACAATTTTCAAAAAGAAACTGCTAAAATAAGAAAACACAGCTTGGATAAGGCCCTTAAAAAACTAAAAAATGGCACTGATGCCGAAGAAGTTTTGTTTTATTTAGCAAACAACTTAACCAATAAATTAAATCACGCTCCTGTTAAAGCCATAAGAACAGCCATACAATCAGGCGATTTGATGAAGATAAAACACATAAGACAACTCTTAAATCTGGATAATAATAATGACACCTGAAATCAAAACAAAATTACAAACAGCCAGTGAACGCCATGAAGAGATTGCATTTCTTATGTCTGACCCTGCTGTGATGTCAGATCAAAACACATTTCGTGACCTGTCTAAAGAGTATGCCAGTTTAGAAGCCCTGGTCAAAACATTTGCCCGTTTTATTGAAGCTGAACAGGAAATTGAAGAAGCCCAAGAAATGATGAGCGACCCAGAGTTAAAAGAATTGGCAAAAGAAAGTATAGAAGAAGCCAAAACAAACGTACTAAAACTGCAAGGGCAACTACAAATACTGCTTATCCCTAAAGACCCAGATGATGCCAAAGATATATTTTTGGAAATTCGTGCTGGCACAGGTGGTGATGAAGCCTCAATATTCTCAGGTGATTTATTCAGAATGTATTCTCGTTATGCCGAAGATAAAAAATGGAATATCAGCATAGTCAGTGTCAATGAAGGCGAACACGGTGGTTTCAAAGAAGTCATTGCTCAGGTAGAAGGCGATGGTGCCTATTCCCGCTTTAAATTTGAGTCTGGCACCCATAGAGTTCAACGCGTACCTGCAACAGAATCACAGGGACGGGTACACACTTCAGCTTGTACTGTAGCCATACTACCAGTAACTGATGCGGTTGCAGACATAGATATCAGCCCAGCCGATCTGCGTGTAGACACCTTTAGAGCCTCGGGCGCTGGTGGCCAGCATGTCAATAAAACTGATTCAGCTATTCGACTAACTCATTTGCCTACTGGCATAGTGGTTGAGTGCCAGGATCAACGCTCCCAGCATAAGAACAAGGCCAGAGCAATGAAGTTATTACAGTCACGCATTACTGATATTGAAAAAGAAAAACAGGCCTCAGAACAAAGTGAGGCCAGAAAGTTACAGGTTGGATCTGGAGATAGATCACAAAGAATAAGAACTTATAACTACCCACAAGGTCGAATAACAGATCATAGAATTAATTTAACCCTTTATAAATTACCCGAAATTATGGAAGGCGACTTGGATCAGGTGATAGAACCACTCATTCAACAGAATCAAGCTGATTTACTAATAGAGAATAAATAAAAATAATACAGGACCAATAAAATGCATAAAACCACAAACTTTATTATCATATTAGCCACACTATTAAGCCTGATGGCTTGTCAAAAAGTAACCAGCCACAAGCAAGATATTGTTGAGGTTAATGTGTTATTAACAACCATTACCATTGATGCCTTAAAAAACCAGGACTTCAAACAGGCACAAAGAAGCATTAAAGCCCTGATACTTAATAGTGACAATGATGCCTGGAGCTTTATTCAATCAGCAATCATAAGCCTGCCAAAAGATTTGGCCATACAGGTTATTGACTCATCACTCAAAAATGAAACGGTTAAAAATTCATCCTCCAAATTATTTGGTATTTCCAAAATTTATATTTCTTACAAAAATACTGAGCAAGCTTTAGCAACTGTTAACAAAGCCATTGAACTGGATAATAATCACATAGAAGCTCGTTACTGGCGCGCACGATTATTAACTGTTATGAAAGAGTATGAAAAGGCAGCCAGTGATTATGAGTTTGTGGTAGCCAAAAAACCAAAGAATGAAACTTATACAGGACAATATGCCAGTTTTTTGCAAGAAACTAAACAGTTTGATAAAGCCCAAAAAATATTAGCTAAACACCAGCAAACACCTGATAGCTTATTTAAAAGAATAGTCTTTGCATTACAAAACAAAAATAATGAAATAGCAAATAGTATCTATTTAACACTAAAAAACATGGTTGTTGATAGCGAACTTGAAGACCACAAAAACTTTCTCACAGCGGAATCAGCCTATTGGCTGGAAAAATTTGTCGAAAGCGAAGTATTTTATCGAAAAGTAACAGGTGGTGATCATTATTTAGATGCCAGAGACATGATCAGCCTTATCCTTTATGATAACAAGCAATTTGATGATTCAATAGAGATATTGCATCAATTGCAAAATGCTGAAGAAAAGTATGCTGTAAAAGCTTATCGACTAGAAGCTCAAATCAATAAGCAACAAGGCAATACCGATATGGCCATACGCACCTTATCCAGAAGCTTACAAATTTTATCAAATAACCCAGAGTTGCTTTATGATCGTGCCATGTTGTATGAGTCGCAAAACAAAATGGCTAAACTTGAAAAGGATTTATTACAAATCATCAAAGATGATCCTGAAAATTATGAGGCGCTTAACGCGCTGGGCTACTCTTTTGCTGATCATGACATGCAATTGGATAAAGCTTATGACTATATTCAAAAAGCCATTAGCCTGGCTCCAGAGAACCCTGCCATCATTGACAGTATGGGATGGATACAATACAAACTAGGCAAGTATCAGGAAGCCGAAAACAGCTTTAACAGCGCTATAGATAAAGGTATTAAAGACCCAGAACTGTATGTCCATTTATTTCATACTTTATTAAAACAAGAAAAATTTGATGAGGCAAATGAGCTGTTAATTAAGGCTAAGCAACTTTTTCCTGATAATCCTAAAATATCCAAATTAGACTCAGAAAAGGAATAATTGTAATGACATCCCTTACGGGATGTCTTGCCAAATAAAATATATTATTTATTTGCAATATAATTACATCGTTGCCTGTCTATAGCTAGTAAGAATATTCTGAAAGGTTAAGGTGTTTTTTGAATAATTAACGTATAGCTATTTTCCCAGGCAACAAGTTGTTGGTATTATGCCAAAATCATGTTGTTTTTAGCATTTGATTTTTTCATCTTAATTTTTCAGAAGTTCTTCATCAAGTATTAATCCAGCTCCCGATGCTGAACCAATATATTTTTCCTGCTCTTTTTCAATTCATGAAACAGTTTTTCAGTCAAATACACAGACCTGTGCTTACCACCAGTGCAACCAATGGCAATGGTTAAATAACTTCGATCATGCTCTTCATAAGAAGGAATCCATTTATCAACCAATGTATAAATGTCCTGATAAAAATCTATCACCACCTCTTTGCTATCCAAAAAGTCTTTAATAGGTTTATCTCTACCACAAAATTCTCGCAAATTCTTTTGCCAAAATGGATTAGGCAAACACCTGGCATCAAAAACGAAATCCGCATCAAATGGCACTCCCCGTTTAAAAGCAAATGACTGTAACAACAACGATAGCTTGCCATCATCATTACGGCTGACATGGCGCCAAATCTTATCCCTCAGCTGTGGAGCCGATGTTTCGGTGGTATCTATCAACAAGTCAGCTGCTGTCGCTAATGGCTCCAATAGCAAACGTTCATGTTTTATTGCCTGTGAAAGAGAATAGTTGTGAATTTTATTGGATAATGGGTGGGCACGCCTTGTTTCTGAATAGCGCTTCAATAAAGTTTTATCATTTGAGTTTAAAAAAATGACCTTTACTTTAATAACAGCTGAATCAATATTGTTAATAATTCCGGGTAATTCTTTCAGGGCAGTTTCTGAGTTCCTTATATCTATTCCTACCGAAACTCGTGAATAATCATCCTTATTTTGGCTAATGTGAGCAACAAACTGTTGCAACATATCAATAGGCAAATTATCTACACAATAAAAATCCAAATCTTCTAGTGTGCGCAGGGCTATGGTTTTTCCAGAGCCAGACATTCCTGAAATAATAATTAATTCTTGCATATGATATATTGTACTTAACCAAAAAAGAGTATTCTACTGTGGAAAAGCTAAATTTTGTCAAAATCCCTCACAAATAGCTTATATAGACTCTTTTAATATTATATTTTTAATTTCTTTGGCTGATTCCGCACTGACTAATTCTCGAAAAATACGATGTTTTTTAAAAAAACCACCAATACGTTTTAATAAAAAATCATGAGACTCATCAACATCTTTGGGGAATATTATACAAACAATTAGCTGTACCAGCGTACTGTCAACACTTTCATAGTTGACTGGTTTATTGAGTACCATGATCCGAATCCTGACCTCCTTATCATCCAGGCACTTTCCATGTGGCATGGCAACACCATTACCTAACGAAGTGGTTCCTATCTTTTCCCTTTGTACTAAAGAATCGTAAATCATCCTCACTTCTTTAGTATTTTCACCCATTTTAACTGCCAACTGTTCAAACAATCTTTTCTTACTGCTAAAGGGTATATTTAAATCTATTATGTTTGGTTCAATATAGTCTATAAATTTCATGTGCTTTTTCGTGACAATCATCCACCCTATGTTGAACATAGAATGGATGGTATTTTCTGGAATTGATTAATTAATCAATTAACTAACATCATTGTATTTTAATGCTTCTCCTCTGTGTTTGTTGGTGATTTTATCCTTATGTCTTCTTACCTGCTTGTCTAGTTTATCTATCAATAAATCTATAGCTGCGTATAAATCCTCTTCAACCGACTCGGCAAATAATGTTTTACCATTAATATGCATCGTCGCCTCTGCTTTATGATTGATTTTTTCCACGCTGAGAATTGCATGGACATTAATAACCTGATCGAAGTGACGTTTAATTCTCTCAAATTTTGAATTAAAATAATCTTTCATTGAAGTGGTAACGTCTAGTTGATGACCAGTGATATCTATTTGCATAGTAATTTCCTCGTTTATTTTATAAAAAAGATTGAGCCACATCACCCTATAAAGGAGATTTATACGACCCAGCGAGATTGAAGACAGGTTTAGTGATTTTAACCATGTCTCAAAAAGAATATTTTGGTATGAATCAAGAAAATTCAAGGCTTTATTTTATCCAAAATTTTTGTTAATAGTGATATATTAACGATACACAATTTAAAGCATTAAAGCAACCTTTACATTCGAAAGTTTTTACCTAAATAAACATTTTTAACATCTTCATTACTAATAATCTGCTCTGGCATTCCTTCAGCCAGCATCACACCGTCATTTAAGATATAAGCCCTGTCACATATACCCAATGTCTCACGAACATTATGGTCAGTCACCAACACCCCTAAACCACGATTTTTCAGGTGAGTGACAATTTTTTGTATATCGATAACAGAAATAGGGTCTACACCAGCAAATGGCTCATCCAGCAGTATATACTTCAAATTTAAAGCCAAGGCTCGGGCTATCTCCACACGCCTGCGCTCACCTCCAGACAAACTAATCCCCAATTGGTCATGCACATGATCGACATTTAACTCTTCCATCAATGCATTAGCCTGTGACTCTCTTTGCTGTTTATTAAGATCTTTGCGCAGCTCTAATACCGCTAATATATTTTGTTTAACTGTCAAGTTTCTAAATATTGAAGCTTCCTGGGGCAAATAACCCAAACCAAGACCCGCACGTAAATGTACGCCCAATTTTGATGCATCAATATTATCAATTAATATTTCTCCAGCATCAGCTGTAACCAAGCCAACAATCATATAAAAACAAGTAGTCTTACCCGCCCCATTTGGCCCCAACAAACCCACAACTTCCCCTCTATCTACAGTCATGGATATATTTTTAATAATCTGTCGATTCTTATAGGCTTTTTCTAAGTTATTAACGACTATCATTATTTTGATCGTGGCTTAATAATTAATTTAACTCGCTTGTTTTCTGATTTCATCCCTTTTATTTCTTTGGTTTTTAGGTTCATGGTGATTTTTTCACCACTCATCTCTCCCTGTATTTTACTATTGATAACCACATCTCCCGTTAATAACAGCAAATCATCCTGCACCATAAAATCAATTTTTTTGGCCTTAACATCAATCTTGCCAAATTCTGCATCAATAATTTGTTCCAAATTAACAGGATGACCAGTTAGTATAACTTTTACAATACCATTAGCACCATTATAAATAACGGCATCATCTGACTTGATCTTTAAACTGCCCTGCTCAATAGAAACATTTCCCCAGTATCTAATTTTTGTCATACCGGCACTGACCTCAGGAAGATTCTTGAAATTATCACCTTCAAGAACAAAATCTGCCGTTTTATCAGACTCTAAAGACATCACAGTATATACCTGGAACACCAGCAACATTGTTAATACTAACTTGTGTACTGGTTTATTTTTTCGTTTTATAAATTGCTTTAACATTATTATTAACCTCTAATATTTCATTTCCCAGATCAAATGTGGCAACTTGACCTGTCATTGTAAATTCTTGTTTTTGTTTTAAAGTTATTCCGTCCTTAGTATAGGCTTGCTGGCTATTCAGGTTGAGCAAAATATTGTTTGCTTTGAAAATTGTTTCTGATTCATCATTTATCGTTTTTGCGATTAGATTATCGTACATAACCACCTCATCTAAACTGGCATTATATTCTGCTTTATTAGATTTTATCAGCCAATGCTCCTTACCCTGCTTAAATGTCCACAGCAAGGGGGTCTGCATAAAAACCACCGGGCTATCAGTATACCTGATCAAACTGGGTGATTTAAATTTTGCAGTGAGCCCCCCTGATTCATCTGTAACCCTCAGCTCTAAATTAGTAACAGAATAACCTTTGGTAAAAGGCTTGTCCTTAACAATTTCTTCCCTATTAAAATAATATGTCCAAACGGCATAACTAAGCAGTGCCAAGATTGAAAATATAATAATTTGCTGGATTTGGCGACTCACAATTATTGGTGAAGCTTCAATATATCTACCATTTTATCCTGCGTATTCAATAATAAATCACAAACTTCCCTACCTGCCCCGTATCCACCTTTATTATTGGTTACCCATTTTGCCACTGATTTGGCGGAATCATGCCCATCAGCCACAGTAATTGGCAAGATACATTCTTGCATAATTGGCACATCAATTGCATCATCGCCAACATAGGCAACCTGCGAGTGATTAAGTTGCAATGCATCAAGTAAATTATGATAAGTTTCCAGTTTATTCATCCTGCCCTGATAGACATGATTAATTTTTAGAGCCTTCATTCTTTCGGCAACTATTGGAGAAGTTCTGCCTGTGATTATTGCTACAGTGATATCTGATTGTGCTAACCATGATAAACCCAAACCATCTTTAACATTGAATTTTTTAATTTCCCTACCATCATCGGTGAAATAAATTCCACCATCTGTTAATACCCCATCAACATCAAAGATAACCAGTTTAATATCTTTAGCTATTTTTAAAATTTTCTCTGTTAATTTCATT
>JQIA01001068.1_pt1 | contig 14656 bp, 4 predicted proteins | sample 811431 | NCBI WGS metagenome assembly JQIA01 (sample SAMN02998118, study PRJNA258478) | marine sediment metagenome | biome: marine; feature: seafloor; material: sediment; isolation source: oil-polluted sediment collected from 3 locations (0.5 km, 0.7 km and 0.9 km)... | place: USA: Gulf of Mexico ... | reverse complement strand
GTTTTAATCCTGAAAGGATTGAATGTGAATAGCCACCGATGAAATCGGTGGAATATAAAAGCTCTCTGCGTAACGTCAGTTATTTAATATAAAAATATTATTTTTTGTTATAAATAGCAATTTAAATTATAAGTTCCTATATTTTTTTGATTTATTGATATAACTACTATATATTAAATATCATGGTATAGATATTAAATAGTAAAAATTATAATTAAATATAACTTATTATGTCAACAAAGGAGAAAAATTCGAAGGTTATGAAAAGAATATATCTTTTATAACTAGTTAATCTTAATCACTAGTTTAAGGAATTTAGATGTCCACAATGCAACCATTACCAGAATGGAATGATACTGCAACTAATTATCCACAAAATAAATGTATTCATCAATTATTTGAAGAACAAGTAGAACTTACCCCAGATAAAATAGCTATAGTTTTTGAAGATCAACATTTAACCTATCGTGAGCTTAATAATAAATCGAATCAATTAGCTCATCATCTGATAAGTATTGGAGTAAAACCAGAAACTTTAGTTGGAATTTGTATAGAACGGTCTTTGGAAATTATCATTGGAATATTGGGTATTCTAAAAGCTGGAGGAGCTTATGTACCATTAGATCCATCATATCCGCAAGAACGTTTGTTTTTCATGTTGATGGATTCTAAAATAAATGTTTTGTTAACTCAACAAGATTTAGTAAAAATCTTTTCTGTCCAAGAATTGAAACTGGTTTGTTTAGATACTGATTGTGAAATGGTTTCTAAACAAATTGAGACGAATCCAAATAATGTTGTTAAACCAGAAAATTTAGCTTATATAATTTACACGTCTGGTTCAACTGGAAAACCTAAAGGCGTAGCAGTTTCTCAACGGGCAGTAAACCGGCTCGTATTTAACACAAACTACGTAAAGTTGATTTCTTCTGACAACATGGCTCAAGTTTCAAATACATCTTTTGATGCTGCCACTTTTGAAATTTGGGGGGCTTTATTGCATGGTGCTAAGTTGGTTGTAATAAACAAAAATATAGCCATTTCACCTCAAGAATTTGTTACCCACCTCAATAAACACGAAATTAGCGTTATTTTTTTAACGACTGCCTTGTTCAATCAGTTAGCACATGAAATACCGACTGTTTTTAAGTCAGTTCGAGTGGTACTCTTTGGAGGCGAAGTATGCGATCCAAGCTGTGTTGCCAGAATACTCAAATATGGACCACCACAGAAATTATTGCATGTTTATGGACCCACAGAAAATACCACCTTCTCGTCTTGGTATTTAGTCAAGGAAGTACCAGAAAATGTGATCACTATACCTATAGGTAGCCCTATTTCAAACTCTGAACTGTTTATTTTAGATAAATATATGCAAAAAGTTCCTATAGGTGTTTCAGGAGAATTGCATACTGGTGGAGCCGGTTTAGCACGTGGTTATTTAAATCGTCCTGAACTTACCGCTGAAAAATTTATACCTAATCCATTTAGCACTGAATCTGACTCACGTTTGTATAAAACAGGTGATTTAGCTCGTTATTTACCAGATGGTAATATTGAATTTCTTGGACGCATAGATAATCAAGTAAAAATTCGAGGGTTTCGGATTGAGCTAGGAGAAATAGAAGCAAAATTACACCAACATCCTGACATTCGTGATGCTGTAATTATTGCTAGAGAAGACACTCCTGGTGATAAAAAACTAGTTGCTTATTTAGTAGCATATCAATTGGCAAAGCAACGAGTACCAATGCATAGTTCATGTACTATTGAATGCCAAGTTACTGTTGGAGATGATAATAAAACACAAGAGGTACATACCGAAGATATTTCTTATGGTGGAATAGGTATAGCTGGTTTACAGGGTGATTGTCAATTAGGACAAAGGTTTATTTTATCGCTAAAATTGCCTGATATGCAAGATGGAGAAACTCTAACAGTAGAAGGTAATCTTGTCTGGTTAGGCAATAATGGTTATGCTGGTATTCAATTTGATTCTGAATCAACCAATGATGTTAGCTTACGTAATAAAATTAATAATTACTTTGAACAACAAGGTATATTAAAAGTATTACAAAATACTTTTATTGATAAACTTACTCCATTTTTATTGAGTAGTTTACCAGATTATATGGTGCCAGCCCATTTTGTGATATTAGATGAATTACCACTTACTCCAAATGGTAAAATTGACCGTAATGCTTTACCAGCACCAGATTTAACTCGTCCGGATCTTTATACAGCAGTAGAAGAAACCTTGACTAAAATTTGGGCAAAAATTTTAGGATTAGAAAGAGTTGGATTACATGATAATTTCTTACGCTTAGGAGGAAATTCTTTATTAGCAACTAAAATAATTGTTCAAGTTAACGAACTTTTTCAATTAGAATTACCGCCGTATATATTATTTGAAGTACCTACAATTGCCGAATTAGCAGAACGGGTAGAAACTCCATTACATGAATCAGCCAGCTTACAAATCCCACCTATTGAGTCAGTTACTAACCATACTAATACTCCACTATCTTTTTCTCAGCAACAATTATGGTTATTAACTCAATTTGAACCTGATGTACCTGTCTATAACGAACCATTTACTATTTCTTTAGGTGGACCAATAAATGTTAATATATTAAAACAAAGTATCGACGAACTATTACAACGTCATAGCTCTTTGCGAACTACTTTTACAATCGATGAAACAGGACAACCAATTCAAATTATCTCTCCAATAATAGCTTGGAATTTATCAATAATTGACCTTAGTAAGTTACCAGCTAATAAAAAGGAAGATGAATATATACAACTGGCGACTCAAGAAGCAAAAAGGCCTTTTGATTTAGCCAATGATTCATTATTTCGGATAACTTTATTGCAATTGAGTGAAACAGATTATCGTTTGTGTTTAACCTTACATCACATTATCTTTGATGGAGTATCTTTATATAACATATTATTTCCTGAATTAGCAATTCTGTATCAAACTTTTATAATTGGAAAGCCATCACCTTTACCAAAATTAACTATCCAATATGCAGATTACGTTCTTTGGCAACGACAATGGTTAAAAAAAGATGTAATAGAAACTTGTTTAGATTATTGGAAAAAACAATTAGTTGACTTACCTGTTTTACAATTATCTACTGATCGTCCAAGAACTTCTATCCAAACTTATACTGGTGCAAGATATTGTTTTTCTCTGACTAAAAAGTTAACCGATGCATTGAAAGAATTTAGTCAACAAGAAGGAGTAACTATATTCATAACATTGTTGACAGCCTTTAAAATACTACTATATCGTTATAGCGGACAAGTTGATTTTCCAGTTGGTACAGTAGCATCTGGTCGTAAACAAGCTGAAATAGAAAAACTGATTGGCATTTTTTTAAATACATTAGTATTGCGTACTGATTTATCTGGCAATCCTAATTTTAAAGGATTGCTTAATCGAGTTCAAAAAGTAACTTTGGATGCCTATGCTAATGAAAATTTGCCATTTGAAATATTAGTAAAAACATTATGCCCAGAGCGTAATTTAGGTGCTAATCCTCTCTTTCAAGTAGCATTTGTATTTGAGCCATCTCTATCTGATATTGCTTTAGATTGGACTATCAATCAGTATGATATCCATACTGGTACTTCTAAATTTGATTTGACTTTATTATTGGATAAAAGAAAAAAAGGGATTATTGGTTACATTGAATATAATACTGACTTGTTTGATGATGCTACAATTATTAGAATGGCTGGTCATTATCAGACTCTATTAGAAAGCATTGTAATTAATCCAGAATTATGTATATCAAATTTACCATTATTAACCCAACAAGAGCAACAACAGATACGAGATTGGAACAATGCGCCATTAGATATATGCATTCATCATTTATTTGAAGCACAAGTAGAACGTACACCAAATTTAGTAGCTATAGTTTGTGAAGATAAAAAAATTACTTATCAGGAATTAAATTGCCGTGCTAATCAATTAGCCCATTACCTAAAAACATTGGATATTGAACCAGACGTGCTGATTGGCATTTATATGGAACGTTCTTTGGAATTAATAGTAGGATTATTGGCTATTCTTAAAGTTGGTGGAGCTTATGTACCATTAGATCCAACTCAACCACCAGAACGCTTATCTTTTATGATAGAAGATGCTCAGATGCCAGTACTGTTAACCTACACATCAAACCTTAATTTTAATATTAGATATAAAACTCAAATTGTTAATTTAGATGATGTTTTATGGCAAGAAATCAGTAAAATGAATTCAGATAACTTATTAAGTCAAGTTATGTCTCATAACCTTGCCTATGTTATATATACTTCTGGTTCTACTGGAAAACCAAAAGGAGTTTTGGTAACACATCATAACGTTATACGTCTCTTTAGAAGTACTCAACCATGGTTTAATTTTAATGAACAAGATGTGTGGACATTTTTTCATTCTTATGCTTTTGATTTTTCAGTATGGGAAATTTGGGGAGCTTTATCTTATGGCGGTCGTTTAGTAGTAGTATCTTATTTAACAAGCCGAGCACCAGAAGCATTTTATGAATTATTAATTAATGAACAAGTTACTATTCTTAACCAAACTCCATCAGCTTTTTATCAATTAATTCGTATAGATGAATCTTTACAACAAAAACTATCTTTACGTTTAATTATTTTTGGTGGAGAAGCACTTGAATTACAAAATTTAAAACCATGGTTTAAAAGACATGGCGATACAGAACCACAGTTAGTTAATATGTATGGTATCACTGAAACAACTGTACATGTCACATATCGTCCTCTGACTATGGCTGATAGTGACGAAACTTCAAGTGTTATAGGTATTCCAATTCCTGATCTTCAACTTTATGTGCTAGATCAAACTTTACAACCAGTACCTATTGGTGTACCTGGAGAAATTTACGTTGGTGGTGCTGGTGTGAGCCAAGGTTATCTTAACCGTCAAGAATTAACAGCTGAAAGATTTATCAAAAATCCTGATGATTCTAAATCAAATCTTTATAAAACAGGGGATTTAGCATGTTATCAACCTAATGGAGATCTTAAATATTTAGGGCGTATCGATCAGCAGGTTCAATTGCGTGGTTTTCGTATTGAATTGGGAGAAATTGAATCAATATTAAATCAACATGCAATAATACAAGATACTGTAGTTATCGTACGTGAAGATGTTATTGGTGATAAACGATTGATAGCATATTTTACTTCTAAACAAAAATATGATCCAGATATTAAAGAATTACGTCAGTTTATGTTAGAAAAACTTCCAGATTACATGATACCTTCAACTTTTGTATTACTTGATAAATTACCACTTACTACTAATGGAAAAATAGATCGTAAAGCTCTTCCTAAACCTGAAGGATTACATAGAAATTTACATACTTCTCATATCGCTCCACAAAATGAATTAGAACAAACTATCGCTCAAATTTGGCAAGAACTTCTTCAAATAAAAAAAGTTGGTATAGAGGATACTTTTTTTGATTTGGGTGGTCATTCATTGCTTATTGTGCAACTTCAAGAACAATTAAAGCAAATTTTAAATCAATCAATACCGATAACAATTCTATTTCAATACCCAACCATCAAAACATTGGTACAATATTTAAGTTCTCAATCTGAATCCAATATCAAATCCAGTAGAGCAACTAAACAACAAGCTGCCATCTTACGCCAGAAATTACGTAAAACACGATAATTTTATAATTTTGGATTTCTTAAGGAATGGTAACTCAATAAAATATGATACTTGAAGACCTGACAGGTTTTCAAAACCTGTCAGGTCTGCCTGATAGTTTCGGCAATTATTAAGTCCTGAATCCTAAGCGAAGCTTTGCAAGTGTTTTCAAGTACACAAAGTTTCTCTTTGGACTCCAGTAAACAGATATTTTTTTAAAATAAGGAAAACATGGATAACATAGAAAGTAGTATTGCCATTATTGGTATGTCTGGGCGTTTCCCAAGGGCTAAAAATATTGATGAATTTTGGAAAAATTTAACAGATGGTAAAGAATCCATCACTTTTTTCTCTGATGAAGAGCTTTTAGCTGCTGGAATTTCTTCAGATTTATTAAATCAACCTAACTATGTTAAAGCTAAGGGGGCATTAGATGACATAGCTGGGTTTGATGCATCTTTTTTTAGTTTTACTCCTAAAGAAGCAGAGATTACAGATCCTCAACAACGCTTATTTTTAGAATGTGCATGGACAGCTTTAGAAAATGCTGGTTATGACCCTAAAACTTATGCTGGTGAAATTGGAATTTATGGTAGTGTAGGAGGAATAAATACTTATCTTAATAAAAATCTTATGACAAATCCTAAAGTTATAGAAACTGTAGATGATTACTCTATTATGTTGAGTAATGATAAGGATTTTTTATGCACTCGCATTGCGTATAAACTTAATTTGACTGGGCCAGCTATAACTGTACAAACAGCTTGTTCATCATCACTGGTTGCTATCGTTATGGCTTGCCAAAGTTTATTACATTATCAAAGTGATATGGTTCTGGCTGGGGGAGTAGCCTTAACTATGCCAACCAAATCTGGTTATCTTTATCAAGAAGGTATGATTTTGTCACCAGATGGCCATTGTCGAGCTTTTGATGCTAAAGCAAAAGGCACAGTTAGTGGTAATGGTGCTGGTATAGTAATACTAAAAAGAATGGAAGATGCACTTGTTGATGGTGATCATATTTATGCAGTAATTAAAGGTTCACATATTAATAATGATGGTGCTTCAAAAATGAGCTTTACTGCTCCTAGTGTAGAAAGGCAAGCTAAAGTAATTGAGGAAGCATTGGCAATAGCAGATATTTCTCCTGAAACTGTTACTTATGTTGCAACACATGGGACTGGAACAGCATTAGGAGATCCAATTGAAATTGCAGCACTGACACAAGCATTTAATACTAAACATAAAAATTATTGTGCAATTGGTTCAGTAAAAACTAATATAGGACATTTAGATACAGCAGCTGGTGTAACAAATTTGATAACAGCTGCACTTGCTTTAAAATACCAGTCAATACCTCCTAGTTTGCATTTTGAAAATCCTAATCCAGAAATTGATTTTGCAAATAGTCCATTTTATGTAAATACTGAACTTACTGATTGGCAGACGGATGGCATTCCACGTCGAGCTGGAGTAAGTTCGTTTGGTATTGGTGGTACTAATGCTCATATAGTATTAGAAGAAGCACCACCAATAGTATCTGTTGCTAAATCAAGACCTACTCAATTACTCCCATTATCAGCTAAAACTGATTCTGCATTGGAAGCTGCAACTAACCAATTGATTGAGCATTTACAACTTCATCCTGATTTGAATTTAGCTGATGTGGCTTACACTTATCAAATTGGTCGACGAAATTTTGAGCAACGTGGAATACTGATTGGTAATAATATTGCGGAAATAACCAGTTGTGAACCTATTACTGCCACTGCAAATGCAATGAATTCAGTGGTATTTATGTTTTCTGGTCAAGGTTCGCAGTATGTCAATATGGGTTTAGAACTTTATCAAACTGAAACTGTATTTCGGGAACAAGTAGATTATTGTTGTCAAGTTTTGCAACCATATTTAGGAGTTGATTTACGCTCAGTTTTATATCCAGTTAATATTGACGAAGATTTAAACCAAACTGTGTTCAGTCAGCCAGCTTTATTTGTGGTTGAATATGCTTTGGCTAAGTTGTGGATGAGTTGGGGAATTTGTCCTTCTGCTATGATAGGACATAGTATTGGTGAATATGTGGCGGCATGTTTGGCTGGAGTATTTACGTTGGATGAGGCTTTGCCATTGGTTGCAGTCAGAGGACGATTAATGCAATCTATGCCTCATGGTTCTATGTTAGCCGTACCGTTAGCAGAAACAGAATTGCGACCTTTATTAAATGATAATATTGATTTGGCGGTTATTAATGTAACTTCTCAATGTGTAGTGTCTGGAGATGAAGAAGTTATAGAACAATTTTCTGCTCAATTATTGGCGGAACAAGGTTTGGAATGTAGAACTTTGCACACTTCTCATGCTTTTCATTCGGCAATGATGGAACCTATTTTGCCAATGTTTTTAGAACAGGTGCAGAGAATTAATTTGCAATCACCCCAAATACCTTATTTATCCAATGTTACTGGAACTTGGATTAAGCCTGAAGAAGCTATTGATCCTAGTTATTGGGTTAACCATTTACGCCAAACAGTACGGTTTACTGATGGTTTGCAAGAATTAGTGACAGAACCTAAATATATTTTGTTGGAAGTTGGGCCGGGGCGTACTTTGAGCACATTTGCGAAACGACATCCAGATAAAGTAGCTGGGAAAGTATTGTTAACTTCGTTGCGGCATCCTAATGATGAACAGTCGGATAGCAAATTTTTAATAAATACTTTGGGGCAACTATGGTTAAATGGCATGACTATAGATTGGACTAATTTTTATGTTGATGAACAGCGGAGGCGTTTGCCTTTGCCTAGTTATCCGTTTGAAAGGCAGAAATATTGGGTTGATTCATTAAAATTAACTACTGAACCTAATAAATCGTTATTACCTAAAAAATCAGACGTAGCAGACTGGTTTTATATTCCATCATGGAAACGTTCTGATTTGGGGAAAACTTTTAGTTTTAAAAATAAAATATTTTCTCAGAAATGTTGGTTAATATTCATTGATGAATGTGGTTTAGGAACTGAAATAGAACAAAAACTAAAACAACTTGGGCAAGATGTTATAACAGTGAGGGCAGGGCAAAAATTTGTTATTCACAATGAGTATTCTTATAGTCTTAATCCTGAACAGCAAAATGACTACGATGTTTTATTTAAAACACTTAATACATTGAACAAGAAACCCAAAATGATTGTTCATTTATGGCGTGTTACAACTAATAACAAAAATTCATCAACACTTGACTGCCTTGATAAATTTCAAAACTTAGGTTTTTATAGTTTATTCTTTCTGGCACAAACATTAGGCAAACAGTCTTCCACAGATAAGATAGATATTAATGTTATATCAAACAATATGCAAGAAGTTATTGGTGAAACGTGGCTTAGTTCTGAAAAAGCAACCTTATTGGGTGCAGTAAAAGTTATTCCACAAGAGTACAATAATATAAATTGCCGTAGTATTGATATTGTGTTTTCAGAATCCAATAATTATACACAGTTATTAGAGCAACTATTGAAAGAATTTGCAATAAACTTTGATGATGTAGTTGTTGCTTATCGTAATAATCATCGTTGGATTCAGACCTTTGAGCCAATTAAACTTAATGAAACAAGTAAAGAAAAATCAAAGTTAAAAAAACATGGTGTTTATCTTATTACAGGTGGGTTTGGAGGAATAGGATTTACATTAGCTGAACATTTAGCAAAGACGATACAAGCTAAAATTGTTTTAATAGGACGTTCTATATTTCCTTCTAAAGAAGAATGGATACAATGGTTAAACACACATGATGAATTAGATAATATAAGCCAGAAAATACGAAAATTACAAGAATTTGAAAACCATGGAGCTGAGATTTTAACAATCTGTGCAGATGTTATTGATTTGAAACAAATGCAAACAGCTTTTAAACAAGCTAAACTCCAATTTGGCCAAATTAATGGGGTCATTCATGCAGTAGGAGTGATTGACTATGCTGGTGTTATTCAAAAAAGAACACGAGAAATAAATGAAAATGCTTTAGAATCAAAAGTAAAAGGTACTTTAGTAATTGATTATCTTTTACAGGATATAGAGCATGATTTTTTTATACTTTGTTCATCTATTGGTTCAGTACTTTATCACACTTCATTTGGCCAGATAGGTTATTCAGCTGCAAATAATTTTTTGGATGCTTTTGCGTATCACAGAAAATTGAAAAATAGTAAATCATTTACAGCAGTGATTAATTGGACTGATTGGTTAGAAGTTGGTATGTCAGTAGAGGCTCAAAAAAAATGGAAGCAAAATCATGAATTATCTTCTGATGAATTATCAGAGTTTCAACAATACGCAATTTCTCCAACTGAAGGAATAGAAATATTTAGACGTTTTTTGGAAAATAATTTTACAAGAGTTATTGTATCAATGCAAGATTTAAGACTTATGATTGAAAGAGATGCAATTGCTCCACCAACTTTTTTAATTCCATCAAAAGATATTGAACCGTCTAAATCAGTAAAACACCAGCGGCCTATGTTAGCGACTGCTTATGCAGAACCACAAAATGATATAGAACAATTAATTAACGAACTATTACAAGAGTATCTTGGCATAGAAAAAGTTGGAATCCATGATGATTTTTTTGAGTTAGGTGGTGATTCTTTATTAGCAATTCAAATTGTTTCTAAATTAAGTAAAATATTTAAAACAAATTTATCCTCTTCTAGTTTAATAAATTCTCCTACTATTGTAAAATTGGCAAAATTAGTAAAAGATACAACTTCATCATCTATAAAAAAGTTACCATCTTCATTAGTTCAATTACAACCAGGAAATGACACTAAGCAACCTTTTTTCCTAGTACATCCAATTAGTGGGCATATTTTTCATTTTCGTGAGTTAACAAATTATTTAAATATTGAACAACCTTTTTACGGTTTACAAGCACAAGGATTAGAAGGAGAAACAGAACCTCTTACTAATATAGAAGATATGGCTTCTCTTTATATTAAAGCATTACGTTTTGTTCAGCCAGAAGGACCCTATTTTTTAGGAGGTTATTCTTTTGGAGGTTCTGTAGTTCTTGAAATGGCAAGACAACTTCAAGCAGCAAACCAAGAAATAGCACTACTTGTATTTATTGATGTTATCGGTCCTGATCAACTTTCTCAATGGCCAGTTAAGTTGGAAGAAGACTGGGAAACTCAACTTATAGCTTTATTGATTGAGGAAAGCTATAACTTTACATTTTGGTTGGAACAACTTAGAACTTTTGATACATATGAAGAACAAATATTGTATTTTTTAGAACAAGGAAAACATAATAAAATGTTTCCTTCTACTTATAAAGTTTCTGATGTTGAAAACTTTCTTAATGTTGTAAAAGCCAATTTTCAAGCAATGTTCAATTATAATTATCCAATTTATGAGAATAATGTTGTTTTATTTAAAGCTAAAGGACGAAGTATATTTAATCCTGAAAATCCAGAATTGAGTTTAGCTAAAATCATTACTGGAGGAATAGATGTGCATGAAATTCCAGGAAATCATTTTACAATAATAGAACACCCTAATGTTGAAATATTGGCGAGACATCTGATGGTATGTATAGATGAAGTAATAATGTCTATAAAATAGCTAAGTAGGTACATAAAAGTATATTAACATTTTTAAAAATTGATCATTAATTACCACTTAACTAAAGGGAAATAGTAAATGTTAAAATACTTATGTTTACCTACTTATGTTTGATAAATTAAAATTATAAAAAGCTGATTTCTTCAAAAAAAGGCTTTTTATAATTTTATAAAAATGCATTATCTTGTTTCAGATCGTATCCAATTAGCATAAGCTGTAATTTGTTCTTTACCTTTCCAAACGAAAGGTACAGTAGTTATTGAGAGCTTATTATCTTCCAGCTTAAAAAAACGTTCTAAAACTGTTCCTACTTCATTAGGAAATAAACTAAGTTCAACATTATGGAAAACTTTATTTTCTTTTATTTTATATTTACCACAATATGATATATATGTTTCGGCCGCTGCCGCTTTTTCTTCCATAGTTCCACCAAAAATATCTTCATCTTCAGAAACGAATTTTGGGCGTTTAGTAGTTGTCATAAAAGATACAGATACATGTCCATCTGCTGTGTACATAATATACCCAATAGCGTCTTTATCAAATGAAAAAACAATATTTCCATTATTATCTTTAAATACAAAAGATGTTAATCTCCAAGCACCAATAAGTGGATTTTGATTCATTTTTTCCTTTTTTAGAATTGTTGGTTTTGATTAAGTTTAAGTTATTTTTGAACAAAATAGTAGTTAACTTAATGTTTTAAATGCTTATTGATATTTTATAGTTCCTAAAATGGTTTAAAACCTCTGTTTTTCAGACGGAAAGAGATTCAGTCCAAATTTATATAAAATTGTGCAAAGAACACCGTGTTTTTTGCTTTAGTTGGTGGTTTAGTCCATTAATATAGTAACATTCCTATAAAAATATTATGTAATTTTAGCAAAATCAATATATTATAATCCATAAATAGTACATGAATATAGGAATGTCACTATTAAATATACTTCCAGTCTATTTTTTGATTCTACCGCTCTTCTAGGTGGTAGTGATTCAATAAATACCGCTAAAACTTATAACGAATCTCACCCAAAAAGCTACGACCTGCTAATGGATAATCATCTGGATAATCCAAAGCACCTGTCAGATCAGGACCTTCACTTGGTGCATGTGCCTTAGCATCAAATAAATTTCGTACACTAACTGCAAAATTCCAATGATTTTTTTTAAGATTTTTATAACGTAAAGTTAAATCAACAGTTGTATAACCAGCAAGAGCAGGTCTATTATCACTAGCGATTCGTCCTATTTTTCCAATAAAATTAGCCTGAGCATTAAGATGCCAACTAGGAAAAAGTAACCAATCTGTGCGGAGATAGCTTGAATGATGAGGATAATTTCCAGAATCGTGGTTAATTTTTTCATCAGTAGCTTTTACAAAAGAATAGTTAGCAAGTAAACTAAATTTTGTAGTCATTTTCCATCGTGATTCTAACTCAATACCTTGTCCCTTTTGGAGACCAGAATTACTTACCCTGAAACTACCTTCTGTACCTGTTCTAATATCAGCTGCTGGAACAATTCCATCAATCCATTTATACTGATATAAGTTTACCGCAAAATTCAAAAGATTAGTTGCACGGTAGTTAAAAGCTAGTTCCCAAGTCTTGATAGTTTCTGGATCAAGATTGGGATTACTCTGAAGCCAAGGTGCATTTCTAGTATAAAGATCAATAATTGCTGGTGGCCTAAAAGCAGTTCCATACATAAGTTTAGCAGTAAAATCTTGACGTAGTTGCCAAACTAAAGCTCCACGAGGGTTTATGGTTTTACCAAAATCTGAATATTTATCATAACGTAAACCAAGAGTAAGTTCTAAATTTGGGGATAAAGTCCACATGTCTTGTATAAACATGTGCCAATTTTTTCGATCTACCTCTGGCAGAACAGTATTTATGGTATCGGTAATATCCATCAGACCTTGTTCCATAGAAAGAGGAGTCCCATCCAAACCTGTATTGGTAAAACTCCTAATTTCATACATATCACCATAATAATAGCCTGTACCTAAACGGATTAGGTGTTTCTTAAAACCAGAATAAAAACCAGATACATTTAGACGAGTATGGCTTTCTGCGATGCTACTGTCAATAATCATTCCGTTTGGGTAAGCATTCATAAATGCTCCAGGTGGATACAAATTTTGATCTTTAGTTTCCAGTGAGCTATGATAATAAGCAAGTTGTGCGGTTACATCCCAAGTTTCGGTTAATTTAGGATTATGCCAAGTCAGATCAGTATTAAAACGGTCATGACTATGGTGAGAAAATGGATCTAAAGCTACTCCTGCACCACTTCCAATATCATATCGTTGTTGATATCCAGTTCGTAACTGCCAATGATCCTTGGACACATCAATGCGGGCTTCTACACCAGTTTGTTGCAAATTAACTGACCCAGGAGCCAATGAGGCCTTTTTGCAGTAGTTAGCAGACTCACAGAAAGTTTTATCAAAATTAGTTTGAACATCAGCTTCAATTTTTTCCTTATGTCCATCTGTGGTAATGTATTCCAATGTCGTGGAAACATCAAAGCCTTTATAACTACCACCATGTGAAACCCAAATATCTCCTGTTTTAAAACTACCAACTCGTGAACCAATTTCAGTACCTTTGTTAGTTTTTGCTGTCTTGGTGATAATGTTAATAACGCCTGCGAATGCATCAGCTCCAAAAATAGCAGAGCCTGGACCACGGATAATTTCAATACGCTCAATGCCAGCAACCGGCATTCCACCCCACCATAACGCTCGTTGACCCGTATATAAGTTTGTGATGGGGATTCCGTTAATTAACATTAATACCTGTGGGTTAAATTTTGGTGAATATATACCTCGAATAGTGTAAATAGGACTATAGCTATATGGAGATACTACAACATGTAACCCCGGTACTGTTTCCAATAACTCATCTATATCTCTAGCACCGATGGCTTCAATATCTTGTGCTGTAATTACTGTAGCTACAGAGGGAGCTCTAGCAACAGACTGCTCAACCCCAGTAGCAATAGTAACCGTCCTCATCAAATCTTCTTCTAACTCATAAAAACTGAGTTCATCATCATCCCCTAAAGCTGCTATAGAGCAAATGGGAAATACTAAAAAAAGTAATACTATAAATCTAGATATTTTTTTCATAGATAAAACCTTAATTTATAAGTTAATTTTACCATTTAAATTATTATAAAATTTCTAAAATGGATTTTTAATTATACACAAATCAATTTCATTATGAAATACTCTAGTTAAAATTTAAAATTACAATTTACATCAACTCCCAGTTGATAAATATTTTTGGTAGTCCTAAAGAAAGTAGTGGCATATAATATATTAAAAATATTCCA
>JQIA01001067.1_pt1 | contig 14665 bp, 10 predicted proteins | sample 811431 | NCBI WGS metagenome assembly JQIA01 (sample SAMN02998118, study PRJNA258478) | marine sediment metagenome | biome: marine; feature: seafloor; material: sediment; isolation source: oil-polluted sediment collected from 3 locations (0.5 km, 0.7 km and 0.9 km)... | place: USA: Gulf of Mexico ... | reverse complement strand
GCAGATGCAGCTGATGAAATGTCTGCATTACGAGAGCGGCAGGGAGAAGGTAATTTAGCCCAGCTGTCAGAGCAGTTTAAAGCTGTTCCTGCTTTAGCTGGTGGTGTTGTGAAGGACGTATATAACAAAGCCTCTAATCTTTATCAGGATATATTTCCGCCAAGTGAAGCCAGCAGTATGCAATTAACTCCTGAGAGAGAAGAAGCACAAACATACACACCGCTTCCAGCAACTTTACCTGCTCGAGGCACTGGAAGCTCATTGGATCAGATCATAATCAACCAGTTAGCGGGAGGGCAAGCTCGTGCTCCTGCACCTGCACCTGAAGTCGTAGCAAACCCCAATGTGGTAGGCCCGGATAACAATAGCTACTTTGTGAACAACGAAAGTGGTGTGGCTCCAGGGGAGAAGCAGTTCTTCCGTGAGATGCCTAAAGCTTTTGGGGATCAGCCTAGTCAGGAGTTGGCTGCTCCTCAAGCGCCAGGCGGGATAGTTAACGGAAGAAATGGAAGAGGAAGTGATCTTCCAGGCATTAAATCTCTTACGAGTCAGTCCTCATTTGGGGATATTATGAAAACTCGTTTTGACTTGTTCAATCAAAGGGTGGCTCGATTACCTGGCTTGGAAGCACAAGGGAAAGCGGCAAGCCAACGAAAGCAAAGTAATCTTGATCGAGGGTATAATCTTGATGTAGCAAAGTTTGGGCAGACTAGCAGGGCAGAAAACGAGAGACTTAGGCAGGGGTTTGAGCGGATCCAAAATACGCGAGGAAACAGCCGACTGCAGAATTTAATCAAAATACGCGGGCAGGATAAGCGGGCAGCAGGGCAAGTGGATAAGCCGCTGACCTATAAAGATCAACTAGAGCAACGTCAATCATTAGCGGGGCTTACTGATCTTATGTTCCCTCCAGGCGTTGCTAGCTACGCCCCTGATTTAGTCCAACAATCAGGTCAATCTCCTGAGGCAGTGCTAGATGTATATCATCAAATTCTTGCTGCACAAGAGAGAGTCCGTCCTGGAGAAAAGCTGGGAGAGGAAGAGTTGCGTAATGAGATGATGAGTCAGTTGGGGATAACTCGATGAACCCACAAGAGCAGGCGCGAAAACTGGTTGATAAGTTTAACAAGACTTATGCTAAGGTACCTCTCCTGGCGACAGGTGGGGATAATCGTATGACGGCTGAAGCAATGAATACGGGTGCGATTGCACGTATGCACGGTGCTCAACAGAAACTGCCACGAGGGGATAAGACTGTCCCATTAAGGCAGTTAATGAAACCCACAAGATAACATATGTACGAATGGCATAGCGCCAAACGTACATACACAGGAAATTAAAATGGCAAACCCTCTAATTGTAAATCCCTACGCAAATAAGAAGTACACGAAAGAAGAGCTGAAAGCTATTCCTGATCTGCGTCCTAGTTTAAGTGAAGCAGGGAAAGGTATTCGTGCCTTCGCAGACGAAACGCAAGCAACTGGCTTTGGCTTGGGTGCTTTAGGTGCACAACACCTAAAGGACTTTACAGGGGGAGCGGATGACGGGTTTTTAGCTGGAGTAGTCGAGGCCGGTCAAGAGGGGTATGCACGGAATATAGAAGAGGCTACAGCAGGGAGACAAGCCCCGAATGTGGGTAGGGTTGAGGACATTAAAAGCTTTGGAGATTTTGTGGACTGGGGCGTGTATAACGCAGCCAAGCAAGTTCCACAAGTGGGTATGATAGCAGGGGGTGCTGGGGCAGGTGCTTTAGCAGCTCGGGCACTCGTGAATAAGGGTGTGAAGGAAGCAGCGAAAACCGGAATGAGTAAGGAGATTCGAAAGGAAGCTAGAGAACGAATCCAGCAGGCCACTAAACGTGGGGCTGTAGTGGGTGGTTTTGCTGGCGGAGCCGGGCTGGAAGGTGGGCATGCAATGGGTGAGGCGCTGGAAGCCGGGGTTGACCCGACTACAGCCAAGCAAGCAGCTACAGCTATTGGTGGGATTAATGGTGCGTTGGAGTTCCTGCCGTTCTATGGAGTGGCAAAGGCTATGGGAGCAGGCAGTTTCGCAAAACAAGGGATACGCAACCTGATTAAGAACAGTCCTGATTTAAGCAAGCGAGCTATCGCATTGGCCACTGCGAAAGAGGTAGGTCGACGAGCTGCAGGTACTGGTGCAGTGGGTGTGGTTAGTGAAGGTATTACTGAAGGCTTGCAGGAGCTGGTTAATATCGCTGGTATGCGTTGGGCAGAGGGAGAGGAGATGTTTGCCGATCTGGATGCCGATGATTGGAGCCAGGTTAAGAACTCGTTAGCTGTTGGTGCGTTTACTGGTGGTGGAATTGCAGGTGGTGCAGGTGTGTTTGCAGGGCCACAAGCAGTAGCCCCAGCTGAAGTTGCTCCCCTAGCACCTGAGGCAGAAGTGGCAGGTGAGGCAGGTGCTCCTACAGTCCCTGGCACTGACGGAGTGCAAGTTGGCGATCCTACTCTTACTCCTCTCCATGCTGAGAGACGCGGTGCTGAGCCACAGGCCGTGTTTGATCCGCAATTGGAACAACAGCCCCTGCAAGGGGAATTGGTGGAAGACGAGATTGGGACTGGGCTGACTCCGCAAGGGGAGCAAGTGCAGTTGGCTAATCCCTTTATCGAGGGGAGGCTGAGTCCTGAAGAAGTAGCGATTGAAGAACAACGGAAATTAGAACAGCAACCGGGGGAAAATATACTCCAGTCCGTAGCTCGTCCACCTGCATGGCATAGTCGAGTTGCTCGTACAGTTAATGCCGCCCCTCAAGCTAAGATGGGAGGTAAGCAATGGGAAGGTTGGTTGAAGAAGCAGCCTGGAGTGAAGCCTGAAGAGATGGAAGACCTAGGGCTGAAGGAATGGCTGGATACAAAGGAAGGAAGTGTGAGTAAGGAAGAGGTGGAAGCGTTTGTGGCTGAAGGTGGGGTGCAGTTGGAAGAGGAAGTTAAGAAAAGTATAAAACCTGTAATCGTGACAGATACAGATATTCTTGCTTATTACGCAGTTGAGGAGACAACTCCAGGTGAATTTTACTTAATGCATAATGGTGTGCCAGTTGCTGAAGCTGAAAATACTTACGCAGAAGCACTTGCGTTGGGGCGTGAGGTATTGGAAGAAGACGCTGAATTAATTGCCAGGAATAATACACAAGAAGCTAAATTCTCAGAATACCAAGAACCAGGCGGCAAGAACTATAAAGAGCTGCTACTGACACTACCTGTAATAAAATCGAACAAGGCTAAAGACGCATATAAAACTCATACTTTGGCATTAGATGAAAAGTATGGTGGACTTGGAGGCGGCTTCAGTGCAACACGCGAACATTGGACAGAGGCTGAAAATAAAGAGAATAATCAATTAGCTCAGCAGTCCATTAAAGAAGTGAATAATGGAAACGCAGATGTATTTAAATCTTCCCACTTCGACGAACCTAACATTCTCGCTCATACTCGCTTTAACGAGCGTGAAGATGCTGAAGGGAATAAGGTATTGTTTGTTGAGGAAGTGCAAAGTGATTGGCATCAAGCGGGGAGGAAGGAAGGGTATAAAATTACAGGAGAAAAATTAGATATTCTAAGTGATATGAATAATGTTTTAGGCGGTGGTGATGTAGGTACAACTGGCGTACCTGATGCACCCTTCAAATCCGCATGGCCACTACTTGCAATGAAACGTATGATTCGGTATGCAGTTGAGAATGGGTTTGATAAAGTAGCGTGGACAACTGGGCAAGTGCAAGTTGATCGGTATGATTTGAGTAAGCAAGTTAAATCTATTTTTTACAATAAAACAAAAGAGGACTCTTATAATCTTACAGTTATAGATCTTGCAGGTCAAGAAATTATTACTGAAAGTGATATTGATTTAAATAAAATTGAATCTCTGGTAGGCAAAGAACTTGCTAAGAAAATTGAGGCTGCTGAAGGTAAAGCATTACCTGATGATAATAATGTTGAATATAGGAGCTTAGAGGGTCTCGATCTCAAAGTCGGCGGCGAAGGGATGAAGAATTTCTATGACAAAGGCTTACCTCGCGCTATGAACAAGTACCTCAAGCAACAAGGATGGGGAGTTAAGGTTGGAGTAGAATCAATAAAAACTACTCAAACGGCGTTTGAGCAATTTGAAATTGAAGGTACTATTTATACTGAAACAGACTTTACAGTTCGAGAAGAAGGTGCTATAAGAGAGGCAATAAGGCAAGAATTTTCTTTTGCACAACTTGCCGAAGCTGAGGGGGATAATGTATTTATAACAGGCGGCGCAAAACAACTACTTAAACGATTTGGAGATGTAAAAGCTACAGCGGCTGGCCAGGATAAGTCTATGGATATATGGGCTTTCCCTATAACTCAGCAGATGAAAGATGATGTGCTAACGAAAGGGCAGCCATTTTATTCAGAGACTAAACACGAAACTACAAACGAAGATGTTGTGTTTGGTGAGGAAGGTCAAAACAGAAGACTATATAAAACTCTTGGCTTACGGGAGGGCGGGCCTGAAGAACTGAAGGTATTCACCGAAGAAACTGATCGGGTGTTTGGAGAAGGCTTCACGCAAAAGGCTACCGAGAGCGGGCTGATCACGGTCAACCAAACAAGTCCTGAAGGTAGTGCAGCCGGAACGTTTAATCAAGAGACTGGAGAGATCACTCTTAACCTTGATCGGATCAGTAAGGGAGAGACTGCACTGAGTGTGCTACTGCATGAAGGCCGCCATGCTGGGTTGGAAGGCGTGTTGGGTGAGAGCTTGCCGCTGTTCCATGCCGACCTCTTAGACTTGGCCTCTCGTGGGAATAAGGATGCCCAGCATAGTGTCACGAGATCAACAGCCGCAGTGGCTGACCTCTTAGGCATTACACATGAGATACACGATCTGACTCTACCCCCGAACGAGCTGGCGCTAGAGGTGAAGGCAGTGCGAGAGCGGATTATGGAAGCGAATCCGAATCTGCTAGCTGAGGAGGACTTAGCTTATTATATTCAGGATAGTGCTAACAATCCTGACCTGACTATGCCTGGGCTGTTTCGCCGGTTAGTTAATGCGCTTAAGGTGTGGTGGGTGGGGAGTGGAATTGGACAGGCGCTGGCGAAGAACGGGCTACGGGCTGAGCTTACCCCTGAGATGGCTGTTGAGTTGGCTAAGGCTAGTATACGGAAGAGTGTTCAGGAGTTTGGAGGAAAGCAAAGCAGCCTGCAGGGTGAGCTACAACCCGACCTTCAATCTGTCGCTTCAACATATCAGGACGCCAAGCGTTGGTGGGCTACAGATGATGAGTTCGATCTCGGCTTTGGGCAGCGCCGTCATGCGAACCTTATTGATAACCTAGCAACTATCGACAAGCAGGGTGAGGCTGGGGTTGAGGTTCATAAGTCTGCAGAACTGGCTAAGTCTAAAACATCTACAGAACGAAACACTATCAACCGCCTTTACCTTGATCCGGTAGTGGAGTCAGGTACAAAGACAGGGTTGAGTCTTGAGCAGATTGACGAGTGGTTTGTAGCTCGGAGTATATTGCTGGATGACGAGAACTGGCAGAACGTGCAGAAGCGTAGTTGGCAGTTTGCAGAGAACCTAGCCAAACATATGCCTCATGCAATGCAAAAAGAGATGAATGCGAAACGTATTGCACTGACAAAAGATAAGGACGTGCCCATAAATGAAGTGCAGGATTCAATGATTGATCTTGTCGATGAGTATATGGCTCAGATGCAAGAGATGCAGGATGCTGGTCAGGTGATACCTAAGTATGCTGAGTGGGAGAGGTATAGGGATGATTGGGCTAAGGTTAAGGCACACTCAGCTGGCATGTATAGCCCAGGGAAAGTAAACGAGAAGGGTGAACTTCTTGATCCTTCCCACGTTAGGGCTAATCCATCAAACGCACCTAACGCACAAGATGCCTACAAAGCGCATTTAGGTAATGTGGAGCTGCAGCGCATGGCACGGAAGATGGATGAGTTGGGAGAGTACCAGCTTGACCTACTCGTTGAAGGGGAGAAGATAACCAAAGCAGAGAAAGCTATCCTCCGCACCGCTCACCCGCATTATGTCAAGACTCGTCGAGAGAGCGCAGATAGGGATAAAGGATTCGACTTCCTTACTGATCCGAATGTATCAACCGGCGGGCTGAAGGTGAGGGCAGGCACAATCGAATATGATAAGCCTGTACATATACTCCAGAATACATTCTCACAAGCGCATATATTTGCAGGGGCAGCTCAGCAGAACCTTGCAGCCAAACACCTGTATAAAGAGATTATGGCAGATAAAGAGGGGTGGAAGAACTGGTTTAATACAGATCCTAAAAAGATACATAGATTGGATGAATTAGGGTTCATGCACGACAGGCCTACCACACATCAAGATCCAACAGCTATTCCAGTAACAATAATACCAGAGGGTGGAGGAGCAGGACAGACTCATTACATCCAACCTGTGCAGCAGAATTTGCGGGCTAAGTTGTTTGGGGCTGCAATGAACAAGCTTGGGCCTCAACAGCAAGGCGCCATTAGTAAGGTGCTGGGGTTTGGTAATAAGATTGTTCGTATGGCAGCCGTTACATTTAGTACATCCTTTATGGCAGCAAACCTGTTTCGTGATCCGACTACCGCGTTGTATAACCTCCAGGCGACTGAGGGGAAAGAGTGGACGAAGGAGTTTCTTTGGGGCAGTGATACTAATAAGCGGACTGGGTTGAAGAACGCCTACCGAATCCTATATGATGTATACATTGGGGATCGGACTAAAGCTAGTGCGGATAACTTGAAAGCTGTGGAGGAGTGGGAAGCTGCAGGTGGAAGGCAAAGTTTTACTCAGTCCCTAAGGGAGATGGATAGTGGTTGGGGCTCGTTTGAGAAAGAGATGAAGCTAATGAAAACGCCAGGGTTGAAGCAGTTAACTCAAGCTGGTGAGATGATTGAGAAAGTAAACATACTGGTGGAGAACGTGTCTCGCTTCAGTGCATTCTCTACTGTAATGGAAGCTTGGGAACGTGGGGATATTCCGAAATGGCAGAACCGTGAAACAGCGCGTAGGGAGGCAGCGTTAATATCTAAAGAGATCACTACGAACTTTGATCGGAAAGGATTCTCGAGTTCGGCTATTGGTTTGTGGCATGTGTTCTTCAATGCAGCGGTGCAAGGCAATGTGCAAGTGCTACGGAATCTAGGTAAGTCTCCTAAGCTCCAGAAGATGGTTGTCGGGTCAATGGTAACGGCGGCTATGTTTGACCTTATTGGTAGGGCACTGTTTGATGATGATGATGAATGGGATAACATACCCGACTATATCAAGGAGCGTAATATCGTCTTACCGATCAAGGTGGGCGGGCAGTTCATTAAGATACCTTCACCGTGGGTATATAACACCGTATGGCGTGTTGGCGGTATGATGGGTGAGGTAATGACGGGTAAACGTGATGCCGTTAGCTTGCCCCTGGAAACCGCACAATTGATGATTAATACGTTTAATCCGGTACGTGCTGAAACGTGGGCACAAACGCTTTCCCCAACCACCCTCGACCCATTTGTACAGGCGGTCGAGAATAAGAACTGGGCAGGTAATCCTATTAAACCAACGAGCTTTCCAGGAGCAGCAGCCCTACCCGAAAGCGAACTCTATTGGGACAGTACGCCTGAAATGTATAAGGGGATTGCCAAGACATTGAACGCTTTAACAGGGGGAGATGTTGGGCATTCGGGACTGATTGATATTAGTCCTGGCGTGATTAATAATACTGTTAACTTCTTTACAGCCGGTATTGGAAAGACGATTGGGCAGGTATATAACCTGGCAGATGGGGTAGTTGGCGATCATGAGGTAACGGTTAAGGACGTGCCCTTTATCAGTTCGTATCTGGAAGCTCCAGGTAGTCGAGTCGAAGTTCAACTCTATCATGATCATGTGGCTCAGATATTGCAAGCGGATAAAACAGTAAGCCTGTACGGAAAGGGTAAGACACGGGATCGGGAAAAGGAACGGGAGAGTAAGCAGACCTATAGGAAAGAACTACGGATGGTAAGCCAGGCTAAAGATGTAGAGCGTCAGTTGAAAAGTCTGCGTACTCGAAAGCGAGCTGCACAGGGACGGAAGGATACTGCAGGAGTTAAGAGAGTTCAGGAACGGATATTGGCTGTACAGAAAAGATTTAATGATACGTTTGAGAGGCGTATGAAATAGGTAGTGGGAAGTGGGTAGCCCTTCGGGGCATTCAGGGGAAGGGTTAAAACCTTCCCCTGTTTTTTACCTCTGGACTCTTTTGTCTTGATTACAAACTAATTTACAACTTTGCTGCAGTACACTAAATACTCCGCCTGCAATAAGCCTACTATTTTTATTCGGGTGATAAGTTTCGACTTCTATTGAGTGACCAAAGACTTTAATTATTTTACCAAAGCCAGATCGGGATATCTTTACCCACCTTCCTTCTTGTAGTTCATTGTTCAATGTAATACCTCCAATCCCTCGCGGGATATTGTATAAACAGGCAAACCGGGATCGGTAGTCTTTCTTTCTATTTCAATTATATCACCAGCCCCTATCATAGATCGAATGATCTGCCCAACTTCAGTAGGTCTGTGTGTGCGGCGTAATGTGCGTTCGAGCTGCTGGTGGGAGATTGTACTCTTGCCCTCAGCCGCATGTAGGGTTTGTTCGACTGAGTGTTGGAACCCGTCAGAAGTGGAGAGGCCAGCAAACACGTGAGGCATACTCTTTTCTGCATCAAACAAAAATCCTTTGGCTCGGTGGAAATGCTTAGCCTCAAGACGTAAGCTGTTGTTCTCGCTTACAGCACAGAGCATTGCTACCTTGTGTAGGTGAAACCAGCGGCGAGTATTGTAATCCATAAACCGACTATGGTTAACATCGCCAGGACGCTTCTCGGAAAAGTCTCCCAACAGCTCTTCATATTCTGCTGTCTCTTTCATCTTACCAACCACCCCGAATATGCTGCGGAGATCGGAAACAAGTTTAGGTGCCTCACCAGAAAGATCCTTACGCGTCTTGTCGTAGGGACGGATGCGGATTGTTTCGGGGGTATAGATGAGGTTGACTCGAGCAAAGAAACCTGAGCGGAAAGACTGCTCAGGGAAAGTCTCATACAAGGTGGCAGGCTGAATACCCAACAGCATAGATAGATGAGGGCGGGGGATTATAGTTGCCTCTGAATTACCTCGACCTCTAATCTGCTCACGAAAGCCGCTCTCTTTGCAGTTGTATAATTCGTTCAATATAGATATGAGGCGGTGGTCGTATTGGGGGAGGGTTGTACCGAGTTCAGGGATGCACAGGAGCATGGAGTGGAAATCGATCTGCTCCTGCTTACCCGTGATGTTGGCTCGGATTTTAAATGCAGCTGCATCGTTAAGCAGCCCTTCAAGAACGCCCTTGGCTGAGATAGACTCACCACCAAGAAAGATACCCTGACCGGAAGGGAGGGTATCTTGGGCTAAAGCCAGCAATCCTGATGCGGTGTTTATTGCCATATCTTTACCACTCCCAGGGTCACCAACTAACATCGCGTAGAGGTTTGCAAAGATGGGAGGAAAAGTTAAATGAGTGCGCGTCCATACTCGCCGCGAAGTTGCAGCAGATAAGATAAAAAGCCCTGCCCATAAACGAAAGATTTCAGGGGCAGGGATGTATTGCGTATAGTGCATCCACGCGTCGATAAAGTCAGGAATAACCCGAGGTAATGAAGCCATGTAACTGTCCATCTAAAGTTTAATGTAAATACGTTTGGCATAGCGCCAAACGTATTGCTGCTACTAACTCTTAACTTTATCAGCCCTTGCTGCAGAAGCTTCATCACTATAACTACCATCTTTGTAACGGGCCCCTTTTCCTTTAAGGAGCTTGTCCAGATTATGTAGCTGTGCATTGGTTTGCGTAAAACCATAATAACTATAGACTCGATCCAGATATACACGGACTTCAGTCAAAGCGTTGACGAAGGTCATAAGTGGGGTATCCTTATTATGTATCACCATCTTTTTAATAATGTCAAGCATCTGAGTAGTTGCAACTACATAACGAGGGACAGATAAAGGGTCGTCGGACGTTGCACCTGACTGCCCTATTGTAATTCCCATAGACTGGCAGAGTCCTTCAAAGTAAAACTCTGCATCACCCAGTTCCTCGATAATGCTTGAGCCATTAACCTCTTCTATTCCCGCACAGAAGTGTTCAAGTAACTCACCCGCTTCACCAGCTAGACCTACCGCCATGTGCAGGGTGTGTGCTTTGATGGGAGTGAGAGAAGTAATAATGTCTCCGCCTGGCTTGGAGAGATCGGCGACCATGGTTTGATATTCGTTCATAAGATTTATTCCAATAGTTAAAGGTTAGTTGTAGTGAATTACTTTTGTCTTCTATACTTGTCGTAGAGTTCCATTGAATGGGGAAGCTGCTCACGTATAGCGTTTGCAATTGCATGAGCGTACTGACGATTTTCATACTGTGCATGACCGTCCTCGCGGAGGGAGAGGAGATGCATCATGTTGTGTAGATCTTGCTTCCACATCCAGTGAGTGTAATGGTTGAGATGGAGGAAGAGACGGGCTAGCTCGTTTGGGATACCTTCTGATAATGCAGTCTCGTAAGCTTTGTAACTATCTTCACATGAAAGGTTTAAGAAGTAACAAAATTTCTCTGCAAGTTCTAATTCAGATTCACCAGATGCTGCAGGAATGTCTCGCCCTTGCTTGTTCGTAAGCGCTTTAATGCCAACATTTTCAGGCGTGGGTATATACCATTCAGCAGGCAGTTGCACATACCGCCCACTCACTTCATTCAGGCTGGCTGTTCTATGGCGGACGAGCTGTCGGGCTACGAAGATAGGGAGCTTCATCTCGACCCAGATGTCAATCATTTCGAAAGGAGAGGTGTGGCGATTCTTCATTAAGTATTCAGCGAGTTTTAAATCTTCTTCGCGTGTGCGATCACCATCCATTTCGTTGTAGCTCATTCGGGCTGTGTTGGCTGGGTCAGTATCATCAGCATCGAACATATTGAGAGTTACGGCACGGCGTGTTGGCCCTGCGATATTATGGATACGGATAAATCCGTGGTCTAAGACAGGGATAGTTTTAAGCATGGTGTGTTCCTCGGTTAGTTCGTTCAAATTTCTCTGCACAGTGTATGCAAAGTTGGCAGCCCGGCATGACGATTTGCCTTGCAGACGGGATTAAGTCACCGCACTCAACACACTCGTCAGCGGTTGGGAATGCGGCTAAGGTTTCTCGTTGTTGTTGCGCTTGTGTTAATGAAGCGGTTAGCTGCGCAGTTGCTTCATCGTTTGCTCTATCTATGTCGTCCATCCTATATCCTCTAGCTGTTAAATTATTTTATAGTTTCCAATTCTTCCAATGCTTCTTGACTGTACGTATTCGAGTCGGGTCTGGATGGGAAAGCCCATCAGGATTAGACTCAGATTTAAATCCCAGGTTCCAACCTGTTTCAAACTCTACAGGCACATGCCAGTCACGAGCTATTCCTTCGGGGCTGACTATCTCTATGTGGTCTTCCATAAGCGAGGTCATTAAAGAGATAACCTTTTCCTCTACTGGCTCTTCATACCGCACTACAAGCTCGTCGTGCTTTTGGAGAATAAGCTTGGCAGGTAGCTCGCCAGTTTGGGTTGCCTTAAAGATGCGTAGCATAGCAGCATTTGTGTAGTCGGCTGCAACTGATTGTGGTTCATATGCAACAGCTTCGCGGATGGTAGCGTCATCATTAGGGCGACCAAAGAAGCGACGAGTCCTACCGAGAAAGGTTGTAATCTCTCCCACAGTCTGGACTGTTTCAGCTACGTGCGTATGCCACCGGGGAATTTCAGGGAATGCCTCAAAATACGCACTTTGAAAATGCGCGACCAATGGCTTAGGTATGTGCGTTTGTATTGCCATTTGCGGTGGCTTACCTAGATAATTCGAGCCGTGTCCTAACCTTTTCACTGCATCACGATAGGAGAAGTGCCGGTAGAAGTTTTGGTTAGCAACTTTCTTAGCAGCCTTAAGCATATCTTTAGGGAACGGCCCGTGTTTAAGTGTGTGGGCGATATTAAAATCCTTCGGCCACGGGAGGGCTGTCCATACCATTGAAGCGCAAAGGGTGTGGGCATCGCCACATACAGTTGCAGCAAGATAGTTGACTGCACCGAACAAACGATAGCATATTGCGGCTACGTTGTTTGACTCGATCTGTGAGTAGTCAGGTGCGGCTAGCCTCCAACCCTGGGGAACAGTGAAGATGAGGCGTAGTTTAGGTGTTACGTTTTGTGCGTTGCTTCCAAATCCCATAGCATTGGCACGAGAGTTGAGACGCCCGGTTTCAGTTACGGCTCCAAAGCTTGCACGAAAATAACCGTCGTCAAGCTTGCAATTGAGGAAGCCCAAACTCTTAACAAGGTCTGCAATCTCTAAACATACCTTAGCGAATGGGGTGGCGATACAAGCAGCATAATCCTCTCCATCATTGAAGCCTTTTATCACCTTTTCCATTGCCTCTCGATTAGCAGTCGGGCCATATGTGCCATCTGTTTTGCGCACTTTGAACTCTTTAATTCCATACTTTTTTAAGAAGGGAGGAGCGTAAAGATAGGGCTTGGCTATCGAGTTATCTGGGCTGCCGAAGAAGTGGTAGAAGAGTTTGAGTTTCTGGGTAGGAGAATTAGGGTTAAATGCTTCATTGTTTTTAAGAACTTTATGGTAAACAACTAATGCATTAGGGTCACGCAGTTTGACCTCACGCCTCCACTGCACAGATCTGGCTTTCCATTCATCCCATGAAGTAGGGAGTTCGTTGATTGGGACACCACTCTGAATAGAGAAGTCATGAACTCCCATACGGATGTAATATTTGAAGTAGCCGATAGCATGGAGCATGTCGTTGAGGTAGGAGACTAGGTCGTTGACGATGCCTTGGAATTCGGTACGGAGTTCATTCCGTTTAGACTGGTCGACTAAGATTCCATTGAAAGACATTTCGAGAAGGGGAGCCTGGAACTCCATCTCCATCCGGTACGTGGCTCGGCGGGTATCATCCATCAGCTCTTCGAGTCCGTCACGGATTTCGAAGAGGGTGAGGTTATCCATGCCACTATAGAAAGCGAGCCTACCCATCACGTCAAGGATAGCAGGGTTGTCGTGGGCTGTGTTTATTATTCGCATGTAGGTTCTTTCTCCTGGGTGTAGAAAGTTTCTTCGTTAATAGGGAGGTTAAGCCCATCGTTATCTCTAAACGCCATTCGATATGCTTCACAATGGAGGATAGACTCCTGGCCCGTGCCAACCTCACACCAACCGCCAGCATTTAATTGGCAGCTGTCGCAATATTCACGAACATGCATGTGATAGGACTCTGCCCAAGCATCGCCACTACAAGCACCACCAGTTAAGCGATGAGGGAAACCGTAGCAATTGCACCTGCAAGTGGGGCCGGGAGTCCACATAAGCTATCTCTTCTCCATCAAAGACAGCAGAGCATTAAGAGCATTACGGACTTTTTGTACATGCAATTGCTCGCTTGGGGTGAGTTCAGTGCAGCGCCCAGGTTCGAATGCAGGGAGTGTTCCCATAATCCGGCCCCTGTAGCTGTTACGAGATAGGACTTTACGAGTTGGTTTCTTTGCAGCCATTAGTAGTTCCTCCCGTTAGTTTTTAATTCTTGAAAAGTAGGAAGAGCATTAAAGAATGTTTTACGCATTATTTCATCCTCTTCCGTTTCCCTTGCACCCTCGTATAAACTGTTCTGGGTAATGGATTTCAGCCAGAAAGCTTCTATTTGAGTAAGGGTCAGTATTACTTCTATATCTTTTTTAATAGTTGTTTTCATCAATCATCTCCTTTATCAGTGTGTATGCGAATATTCTTCCACTCCCTTTCTCTAAGGAAGAGTGAGCCAAGGAACCCTAAGCTCTTCTCCAGCTCTGGTTGCCAGCAATGAGAGAGGGTCATTGTGTCCTGCGTCACATTAAGGATAGGGATACCCAGTGCTTTAGCCATAAAGTATGCATCGTACTGGAGTACGTTCTGGCCTATCTTAGGAACTGAACTCGCACATGCCATACGTACAAATTCCCAGGCCTCGAGTTCTTCGGTGGCTGTTTTCCACCAAGACTTATATACATTCCCTTCCTTATATGCAAAGGGAATATGCAGTGCCATAGTGGGGGAAGATGCGAAACCGATTTCGGCAACCTGGCATTTGCGTAGGGTTTCAATATCGATAGCCAACAGTTCCGACTTCTTCCCGTGCTCTTCCCACCACGTATATAGATCAGCTATGGTAGGTTCAGTCCAGATAATGCGCTCGAGTGTTGAGAGCTTAGGGGATTTACTTTCACGTTTAGCTTTATGAAGATCGAGTACAGAGATCGTGCGGTTGCTCCAATTACGGAGAAGCATAGATGGGTGGTAGGTTGGGATAACCTTACCCCACTTAGATTGTGTGACGTTACCACGGGATTTACCTATGGTAGGGGGAAGGCGTAATGCCCATAGGGGTGTGTTACCGAAAGCTACTATTATGTTCGGCTTTAAAATCTCCAGCTTTTTATGTAGCTCGTGGATATGGTGGGCATACTCTTCGCGTATATAGTAGTTTGACGTACCGAACTTACGACTAGGCAGCTTGCGGTTGATAGGAGTGTTGTCAGCAG
>JQIA01001066.1_pt1 | contig 14674 bp, 9 predicted proteins | sample 811431 | NCBI WGS metagenome assembly JQIA01 (sample SAMN02998118, study PRJNA258478) | marine sediment metagenome | biome: marine; feature: seafloor; material: sediment; isolation source: oil-polluted sediment collected from 3 locations (0.5 km, 0.7 km and 0.9 km)... | place: USA: Gulf of Mexico ... | reverse complement strand
GCTCCCTTGCCCGCAATAAACGCCAGCTTGTCACCAAACGATGAACAGGAGCGTTCGATAATATCGCCCCAGCACAGGCGGTTAGCTCGCCAGACTTTTCTATCCAGCAGACTATCTACATCAAGGTTGAAATCAATCATCTATCAAATCTCCAAGTTTTTTTCTTATTACTGCGGGCGATCACCCAGCCTGGTTATCAATCGCCAAGACCCTGGCAAGGTACGGGGTGAAGGAAGATTAAACCTAGAAAACGCGGTTGAAGCAAGAGTTTCTGTTTGTCCGTGCGACCACCCAGGGGCTGTCATTTTATAAAGGCGTATCTGTCATATCAAAATTGAGCATCAAGCACAGACGGATTTTGTTGTGGCCAATAGCGATCCGCATCGCTGCTCCAGCCAACACCCCAGAGGGCTTTTTAGTGAATTCAAGATAGGGATCAGAGGACGGTAAATCTGCTTTTTATGAGTGACATGATGCCCATGAAAGAGGGGGGATAATTAAGCAGACGGCTCTCGAGAAAAGCCATAAAATACTCGATTGCTTACTGGCAAAGCATAACAGAAAAAAACCCGCGCAAGGCGCGGGTTTTGGAGGCAAATGAGAGGCTGATTATCTGTTTGCCCGACGTCTGCGAGCCAACCAGCCAAATCCGACCAGCCCAAGCCCCATAAGCGGCAGCGTGCTCGCCACAGATGTTGGGCAAGGAGGTTGCTCAGCCTGGCCACAAGCAGGAGGCGTAGAAGAAAGATTGATCAGCAGCGCTCCTGTATCTGTCAAGCCCTCCGCATCCGTCACCTGGAATAACGCGGTGCATTGCCCGGCTCCAGAACCAGCCGTGTTCCACGAAAACTGCTGTGTCACGGCATTCCAGCCAGGCGCATTATTCACGGCACCGGTGCAATTGAAGCTCTGCAGGGTGTCCCAGCCACCGCCTGCATTAGGAAGTGCATTCGTAATCAGGTTGGGTGCCTGAAACAACTGCCCATTATCCTGCACAGCCAGCATGGTCTGCGAAATATTGGCTCCAATCAGCGCGTTGATTATTTCATCCTGTATAAAGGGAGCAACCGCGCAGTTTTGTTGAGCAGGATCACAACTTAAAAACACCCACTCATACTCAACCATCCCAGTCAGAGCCCCGGTTGAATCGCGTGCAAAAATATTACCAGAAAACGCCGTGCCGTTGGTGAAACCTGGGTTATAAGGGGCAGCGCCGGTTGTTGCTGCGCTCAGCGTTAAGTTCCCGGCAGCATCAACCGCCAGCCCTGGTGCTTGCCCCGTCATTCCGGTATTCACGGAAAGGTTGTAACTCAGGCTTTGGCCGCCGCCAGGGGTGGCGTCCAGGTTGTCAGAATAGGGTGAGTTGACAACCACCTGTTGCTGAATATTTTCCAGATCAAAGAAGATGGGAGCCGTATCATTAGCCCCGTCCCATACGATAGAGGCATCCATCCCCCAATTGCCACTAGCATTGCTTATACCACTTTGGTGACAACAGGAGTTCCAGGCGATGTTGTAGGTACCTGCGCCATTTAGATCCGCTGTCAAAACTGTGGTTGCTTTATCCCTTCGGATATCAGAGGTGTCGATTACCTGCGAGTCTAAAGTGTAATTGGACACTGCGGGGCCGCCAGAGATAACCGTGTTACTCGTGAATATGTTGCCGGTAGCGGTGCCTTTGCGCCAGAAGGAGTCAACCTCCAACATGAGCACTCCGTTGGTAATGGTGGGTACGATGGCTGCCCCACGAAAGTGAGATGCATTGGCCGGTAATGCTGCCACCGCCAGAGCAAGTCCCAAACCTGAACATATGATTTTATAGGGTCTCATTTTCTTCTCCTTGACCTTAAGAAATATTATCTCTCAAACCTGGATACATTAAGGAGGCAAAATGCATACCACAAATAAATAACCATAATAATCAGCGAGATACTGCAAGCTCGTATTAGATTGTGAAATCAACTGTAAAAAAAGCTGACAGTATTATTGCGTTAGGATGATAGGTATCGCAACGATATTCTGTATATTGGGTTTGGGGTTTAGGCTGTGAACAGTGGTTTAGCAAGCAGGCTTGTGTTAGCGCTCATCAGGGCTATAATGCGTGGAAACCTGAAGAATTATTCCGAATTTGCTATGGAAAGGATAATGTCAGCTGAGGGATATGCACAACAAGCCATTTTATGCCTAGCGTTAGGTTTCGTATCTTTTTTTCCTGCTTCCGCGAGCCCTGGGCAGGATCATCCAGTCATGCCAGGGGTGTCCAAAATAATGCTGGAGAGCGGAAAAACGCACGAAGAGTGCATCATCATCAAAAAAAACACCCCTATTCATTATGCATTTGAAGCAAGCGCCCCGCTGGAATTTAACTTTCATTATCATAATGAAAAAATCAACAAGGTCTCCTATCTGTTTGGGCCGAAAAAAATCTCGCAGCACAGCGACTCACATAAAACAAGCCCTGTCTCCCGCGTGGCTTGTTTTATGTGGGTTAATCAGAGCACTCAGGGTATTGAGTTAGAGTATTCGCATCAAACGACCGTGGATTAAGTGAGGACAGCCGATGTACCCGTGTATCGACAAATACAGACAGGTGGCGATAGCCACTCTATTTTTAATGATTTTTGGTAGTGGGCACACAAATGCCATTACCATGCCTGCAAAACCTTCAGGTGCACCGTTACCCTCTGAGTTAATGAGCATCAATGATCCAGACATTTTACGCAATGTTACCTATAAGGAAATTGTCGACCTGCTCAATGCAGGTCAGCGTGATAAGGCCAATCTGAAAATCGCCAATATCTTGATCAAACGACCGGGTGACAAAGTTGCACTGGAATTAGCGGGCATAACACTACTTCAAATGAAAAAATTTAAAGCCGCTGAAGAGTCATTCCGCCGACTGATTGACCAACCTCCGGTTAGACCCGGGGTGATTACAAAATATGCAGTCGTAAAAATGATCAATGGGGATATTGAAAACGGCAGCAAACTGCTTAGGCAGCTTCTCGAGTTTGCCCCAAAAGACGTTTTGGCATTACGTTATTTAGCGTGGGCGGAAGAACAGGGCGGCAATATTCAGGCGGCTATCAAATATTTGCAGATGCTACCCCAGCCAGAGCAAGCCGGCCTTCGGGAAGACCATATTGCACTGGCCAGAATTTATGACAACATCGGTTCCTATCCAGCCATTATTGAACTATTAGCCGATACTTTCACAGCACCTTTTTCACAGCTGAATACAACCAATGCTGAGGGGGCTTTCTATCTGGTGCATGCCTACGCAGCGACGAATGGTCTTCGTGAGGCCAAAGAGCTGGCAACAGCACTTAGGCCGTTAATTGAAGCTGAGCCTACCAACCTGTTTTTGATTGATCTCCGACTCACAATGGGGAATGGTGAAACAGAAAAAGCCGAAAATATGGTGAATGTCTTTATACAAGAACACCCTGAATCAGCATCGTTTGCGCGTGTAGAATTTACCCGGTCACTATTACAGCATAAGGAACTTGTTTTAGCTGTCTCGCAAATGGGCCTGGTATTGGATGTTGTTGAAGAGGATGAAATACCGGGGGTTCTTGGCGTGTTTATCCCGGCTCTTTTGAACGAAAATATGCAAGATCCTGTGATCAAAATGCTTAAGGGTGTTGCGGCTAAATATCCTCATAATCATAGAATTGCCTATAATCTGGCGGATATTCAGTCCATAGCCGGTCGCACGCAGGATGCCTTAAGCACGCTTGAAAAATTAATTGAACACGAGAAACCCTTCCCGTCAGCTTTTTTATTGGCAGGCAGTATTTCACGAGACCTGGGCAAACATGAAAACGCACTAAAAACTCTTTCGCGGTATGTTGAGTTAATGCCGACAAACCCTCAGGGCTGGATATCACTCGCGGGCATTTATTTTGACCTAAACGAAATGGAAAAAGCACAGGAAGTCCTAAAACAAGGCGTTTTAAAGAACCCACAGCTACCTATTCTGGCCTATGAGTTGGGTACGCTTTATCAAGAGTCCGGAAAACTGGAACTGGCCAATGAACAGTATGAGTCAGTATTAGAGCAAAATGCGAATTTTATCCAAGCAATGGACAATCTTGCCAGCAATTTATTGGATATGAATCAGGCTGTTGAAAAAGCTCGCGACTTAGCAGAAAAGGTCTATGCGGCACTACCAGATTCTCCCTATATTCAAGATTTATGGGGGTGGGCCCTGTATCGCACGGGGGAGCTGGATAACGCTCGAGCCATACTACAGGTGGCAGCTAAGGGTGTTACCGATTCAGGTCGAGCCGATTACCATTTGGCGCTCACCTTAAGAGACCTCGGCGAAAAACCTCAAGCCAGAAAACACTTTAAGCTGGCCCTTGAAAAGGGGTTACCGGAAGCCCTAAAAGTTGGCGTGGCAAATATGATATCTGCTTCTCGTTAGCATTTTTGACGAGGCCACTACTTTATTTTTTCGTAACTACTCAGCGTATTAAGCAGCCCGATATATTCTGATGGGCTTTAGTCATCCGAATTGAATTTTCAGCCGCATTATCAGAAACGGTACTGAAGAAAGGCCCCGAACGTGTAGGCTTCCCAGCCCTCAACGGCCGTGCCAAGCAGCATCTTGCCTGCATCGGCAAAGCGAATCCCCTGGTAGTGAAAGTCCTCGACTTCGCCTCGTTCGTATTCCATGAATAATCGCCAGGAGAGCCGTGACGATAGCTTTCTGGTTAGATTAATCTGGAGCACCTGCTGCTCGTATTTGATCTCATCAAAACGATTCATCGGGCTTGGAATGCCGTAGAACGTTGCCCCGGTTGAACCGGCATAGCGGATCTCTGTTTCGGTCAGGCCATAGGAATAACCGGCATCGATTCGGTATCCTGGCAAAAGTTCCACGCTGCAGCCCAATGACAGGTAATGGCCCTCTTCATCCTCGCGGCTGCGCCAATTGTTTCCAGCGATGTAATAGCCCTCACCAAAGTTTGGTGACAGATCACTGGGCACTGTCGCTTCATTGGCATTGGCCATTACGGATGCCAATGATTGGTAATGATAAGACAGGTAGCCGCTACTGGTGTCAGCAAACTGCCGGGAAAAATCGACGCCAAAATCAACGGTTCGGTCTTCCAGCAGTCCAAAATCGGACTCATTAAAATTATCCTCCCGGTAATCGGCTGAAATGAACAGGTCGCTCCGTGCGTTGACCACCAGATTCAGCTTGACGGCCAGATCCAGCTGTTCCCTAGCCGCCACATCGGACTTTCTCAGCTGCGCTAGGGTGTGGGGTGGCAAATTATCGAGGGCTGCCTGGGCCACAGCGGCCAGATCGGGTGCAGTCAACGGGTCCGCGACTAGCTCCCTCCAGCGTTGCTCCGTCCAGAAAGAGGCATAGGGATTGGACTGATAACGCCCGTCAAAATCCCGGTCATTAAAGCCCAACTTCAGCCTCAGGGTACCCCAGCCTGCATCCCGATGAACCAGTTTGCCCTCGAACCGATTCTCCCGGGTTTTCTTCGCCTCCCGATAACTGCGCGCCACTGTTTCGCGTTCGAATGCCAGGCCGATGGTGGTCTTACCCGCTAACCGGTAGTCGGCACCAGCGCCGATGACATCGAGTTCGTGGTCCCAGGGTACCGACCGGTAGTGGAAGTTACTAAAGATGCCTTTAACCGGGTCATCGAGCCGAAAAAGGGTCGCCGTGCCGCTGAGCCCAGCAAGTCCGCCATCCAGCAGGACAAAAGCACACTGATCGGTCAGCGCATTGCAGGCGGCGAAGGGGTCGGTCTGGTTGTCCTCCCGGTAGTGACGGTAGTGCAGCGCAAGCGCGAGCGCCCTGAGCGGCTTGAAGTGCAGCTTGAACTGCTCAAGCCGGGTCTCAAGCCGAGCATTGGCGGTGCGCCGCGGTAGTGCACTGCGGGTGTTCCAGTCCTGCAGATCGATGCTCGTTTCAAAAGTGACAAGTTCACCAGAATTGCGGGTAAATGGCAGCATGTCATCGTCCTGCTCCATTTTGGTATCGCTCAGGCTCAGGGTTGCTAGCCCAGCCCAGAAGGGTAATTCATAATTGCCTTCAATCCGAAACTGTCGGGAATTGTTATCGGCATACAGGTCCGTCTGCCCGCTAATCGGCACATAGGAAAACCCGGTCATCCAGGGGTTTTCCCAGGTAACCGAATCGATCTCGTTTTCAAACCCGGAGAGACGATAGCTGACATTGATATTGTGGCCCTCTCCCCTGTAATAGAGTCCGGTTGTCAACTCATCGCCGCGGTAATCCACTGGTTGCACGATTTCAGTCACGCCACCCAACCCGATGAAGTCAAAAAGAAAGCTGCCAGCATCGGCTTTGCTTCCCGTACGTTTCTCATGCTGGTAGTCAAGCCGAGCCTTCAGGCCATCGGTCAATTCGAGCTCGCCGAACAGGCCACTGCGCCGCCGCTCAACCCGTAGGGAAAAGTCCTCCTCAGCCGCGATCAAATCGTTGAGCGCGGCGGTTGCTACGCCGCCATCAAGACCGGCGCCGACAACCGATCCCGGAGGGACTGCATCCGGCAGGCTCAGGGTTCCGGTTCCAACGCCCTGATAAATACTGCGTGCGTTGGTGGCGCTGGTATGGGGTATTTCGTTATAGCGCCCCCTGATTCTGTAGGAGCCGGCTACGCCGTATTCGGCTTCAATGTGCTGGTCATCGCGCCCCAGCACCCCGCCATTGATGCGAAAATAGCGCGCCGAGTTACGGTCCTGTCCCTCGATACTGAGCAGACTGATGATTGCACCGTCCTCACGGTCTGCGTATTCTACAAAATAGACATTATCGTCGTCGCCTGTGCTTACGCTGCCCCCGGCTTCAATCGCCCCGAACACGATCCAGCCATCGCCTTCCGGGTCATGCTCCGGAGCGATGCAGGGGGTGTCGTAGAGAAAGCCCGTCGGCGTGCGACTGGGATCAGCCTTGGTAGTAAACTGATTCAGTCCTCTGGGGTCGGGTCGGCACAGCAACGAAGCCCCATCGGGGCTCAACTCACTGCCAGAATAATGATCCGCTGCCACGGGTAAGGAGACCACGAGCCAGCTCCCCATAACGGCTATGATCACGAACGGAGGGGCGAAACGACAACCGGGCGCAGAGTTCATCGGTGCATCCTAACGCCGGCCGGATGATTCGAGCCGTGAATCTGGCTGTGACAGTTTTGACAGCTACGCCCAACCACCCTTGCATCGGGAACCGGCCCGCCAGGACCACTCTCGCGGGTCAGCAGGTCGTTGACGTGTCCGGACTGCGAATGGCAGCTCTGGCAGAGAAAAGGTCGCGCACGCTTGAGTAAAAATTCATGGTTCGATCCATGGGGGTTGTGGCAGTTCAGGCAGTTTTCCCGGACCGGTGCATGCTCCCAGATGAAGGGGCCTCGCTTTTCCTGGTGACAGCGGAAGCAAAGCTGGTTCACTGTGTCAGCCAGAAGCAGCGGATCAACAGCCGAACCGTGAGAATTATGGCAATCCACACAGGCAATTTTTCCTTCGTGCAGCGGCATATGCGAACGCTTGTTAAATTCTGCACCCTGCTTCTGGTGGCACGCAATGCAGGTACCATTGACCGAAGCCTTGCGCAATAATCCGCGTCGACTAAACCGCGCCATGGGATTATGACAGTCGCTGCAAATCAGGTCGTTGCGCTCGTGGATAGAATAACTCCAGTACATCCGCTCGCCCCCGTCATGGCATTGCAGACACTGTCCATTAGCCGTCTCCGCAGGCAAATCCGAGTCCTGCTGAAAATTCACCAGCAAATTATCGCCCCGGGGATTGCCGGCATGTGCCGAACCTGGCCCGTGGCAAGCTTCACAGTTGCGCGCCTCCAGCGCATTTCCCGGATTGCGCCCAAAAACAATCGCGTGCAGGGTATGGGCATAGTGCCCCTTGATAATCTGGTGGCAGGCTTTGCATCGATCGCCCCCTATGTACTGCGCGGCGGGAACCGGCCACACGGCATCCACCAGCGCCCCCTTTGCGGCCGATCCCGCCGCAACCCACCAAGCACCCAAAAAAAACAGAGCCATCCACCCATGGAGGACCTTTTTCATTTTTACCCTCGTTTCTTTATTTTGCTTGATAAGCGAAGGTTGCACAGTTTTTTGATTCGCCCACGGCATCGGTCTGCTCGAACACGACGATCTACACTACAGTCGTAGCCCCGGGGGGCTGGCAAGCATGCGCGCCATCACACAGCTATCCGACCTTAACAGCATCATGAATCCAGGCAAGTCACTGCCCAACCCATGAGGCCGTCAGGAACGGCTAGGGATTAAGCCGGATCACTTTGAAATTCTGGTCTGGCTCGCTCCACTGGACATCGACGGACTGACCGGGCTCTGGGAAGGCCGAAAGGTTGTAGGTGCCCTGTAGACCCAGCTCAAAGCCGCTGCCAATCGCTACCACCTCAAATTCGATATCGGCGATTTCCACCGTATCAATAAAGGTCTGCAGGCGGTGCACCCCACTACCTAGCAGCCCCCAGGCAATGACCATTCCGTAGCCGTTGTCGGCATCGCCGCAGATCCCCTGGGTATCAGCCCTAGAGGTTCCGTAACCTATGGGAATCAAGGCTCCTCCATTAATCGAAATGGCCACCTGCTGCGCATCGCAGGCCCAGCCACGAATCAGACCCACACCACTCTGAATCGAGAATTGCGCTGGTGACTCGTGCCTTGCTCCCCCCACCAGATCCTCAGCGTCAGGGAAGGTGCCGGTCTCCGATTCGCTGGTGAAGTTCATGCCCACATCACCAAAGCCTCCGCCAAGATCCACACCGGATATCCTGAAGTTCTGGTCGGGTTCGCTCCAGGTCACACGGGTAAGGTCAGCCGCTGCGGGGAAGTCGGCAAGCACGTACTCCCCCATCAGGCCGAGTTCGAAACCGCTACCGATGGCGACCACCTCAAACTCGACGTCCGCCACTTCAATGTCATCCACAAAGGTTTGCAAGCGGTGCGTGCCGCTGCCCAGCAGCCCCCAGGCGATGACCATCCCGTAACCGTTGTCAGCGTCACCGCAGATTCCCTGGGTATCAGCCCTGGAAGTTCCGTAACCTATGGGGATCAGCGCTCCTCCGTTGATCGAAATAGCCACCTGCTGCGCGTCACAGGCCCAGCCGCGAATCAGACCCACACCACTCTGAATAGACCCCTGCGCCGGTGTTTCGTGGTTACTTTCTGTCATGGGCGCCGCCGGGGTATAGTCCACGAGCAGGCTGGGCACCCCGGAACCCGATTCCCGACTGCTAAAGGCCCTGACGCTTTGCGAACGCTGCTCATTACCCACCAGTATCCAGCCGAAGTTATTAATCGGACTATCCATCCAGGACTGCACATCGGCAACCAGCCCCGCACCGGACCAGACCGGACTGCCCGAGGAGCCAACACTCGCCGAGGCACTGGACAACGCCGCAAAGTCACCACCGTTTGTCATCCAGCTGCTGGTATTAAAAAAGCGGAACTGCCAAGTCGCATCGTTAGTGGTGGCCGCGCCGGGCTGGCCACCGCCGCCACCGCTGCCGGTTGAACTGCCCTCACCCCAGTCTGCCAGCAGTTTGTGCACGTCAATCAGCATACCGCCACCACGGCCCCGAGTGACTGTCAGTTGCAGGGATACGCCATCGATGGTCGCTCCGGCGGGGATAGCAGACAGGTCAAAGGCAAGCAGTGCGCGGCGCCGACTGCCCGCATTGTTCAGTCCGGCAAACAGGTCACCCGCGGCGCTGCTGCCATTGAGGCTGTTTGAAAAGATGGTCACATCCCTGAGCGGACTCAGTAATAGCTGCTCGGCCAGTGCATCTTCCCAGCAGATTGACAGGAACAGCGACAACAAAAACGCACACACCAACCGCGAGCCACTGACTGACTTAATTTCGATCCGCCCGGTGGCAGATCCTACTGGCTGCAGAGAGGTGATAAAGCAGCCTAGCGCGGGAAAATTTTCCATAACTCCACCCCGCAATAATTCAACAGCATAAATACCCAACAAGGTGGAAATTAGGCCGCCTGCAACCACTAAAGTTCAATTGATTCTCAGAGTACAGAGTGATCCCCCCCTATTTTCAATCTCAATTGAAAATAGGGGGTTACGCCGTTTCCAGAAACATTCTGGGTGGAATACCACCAACTACCGAATGCGGCCATTTATTATTTTAATGACCAAAACCTTTGTCTCGCCAATAATTGAGCTTGCTCAATCAACTCAAAAAGGTGCGAGTCTAAATATCACCAGTTGACGCGGAGAGTCGGTTTGCCAAAAATCTCAATGGATTAACCCACCATCAGGGTAACCATTTCTTAGGGTCAATGACGATGGCAACAAGCTCTGAGTCCGAGTCCAGCTACTCTAATTTGAGCTGCTGAAGGCCGTTGCCGAATAGTTATCAGGCCTACCCAACAGCGGCTCCAACTGTTGCCAGACATGCTCCAGCATCTGGGGCTGACCAAGGGCATTGGGATGGAGCCCATCGTTTTGCATCCATTCGGGCCGATCAGCTACCCCATCTAAAAAAAAGGGAACCAGCGGAACTTTGGTCTCCCCTGAAATATCACGATACAATTGCAGGAACTTCTCTGTGAAGGTCTTGCCATAGTTAGGCGGTAGCATCATACCCAATATTAGAACCTGACTACCCGAAGCCTGGCCCAGCTCGATCATCCTGAGCAAATTGGACCGCGTCAGTGAAGTGGTGATGCCGCGCAGCCCATCATTGGCACCCAGCTCGATGATCAAAATATTCGGTTTGAATTGCCGCAAGGCATTAGGCAGCCGAGTGAGTCCACCACTGGTGGTCTCTCCAGATATACTGATGTTGACGATCTGATGCGAATAACCCCGACCGGTTAACCGCTTCTGAAGCAAATTCACCCAGCCAGAACGGGGATTGATACCATAGGCGGCACTCAGGCTATCGCCGAGCACCATGATTAGCGGGGTTTCCGCCTGACAGGTTGACATAGCAAACAATAACAGCAGGAACAGCTTCCTCATGGTCAGCAATCATACCTCAGATCCATTGTTAGTGGAGGCCCGTAATCTCTCCAAGCAGGTAATGGGTCCGGAAGGCGTTTTGAATGTCCTCAAGGATGTGAGTCTGACTCTGGCCCCGGGAGAAGTTACAGCCATTCTGGGTGCCTCAGGATCAGGCAAATCCACCCTACTCGGCCTTTTGGCAGGTTTGGACCAAGCGAGCAGCGGTGAAGTTCATCTTTTTGGTCACCCATTATATGCTCTCGATGAGGATCAACGGGCGGCACTGCGGGCGGGGCAAGTCGGCTTCGTGTTTCAGTCCTTCCAGCTACTGTCCGGCATGACCGCCCTGGAAAATGTAATGCTGCCGCTGGAGCTGGCCGGACGCCCTCATCCAGAACGCACTGCGGCTGAAGCGCTGGAACGAGTGGAACTTGCCCAGAGAATACACCACTACCCATCCCAGCTTTCGGGTGGCGAACAGCAGCGGGTTGCCATCGCCCGGGCGTTTGCTGCCAGCCCCAAACTGCTGTTCGCCGACGAGCCCACCGGCAGCCTGGACCAGCAGACCGGCCGACGGATCTGTGATCTGCTGTTTGAAATGCGCGCCCAAACCGGTGCGGCACTGTTGCTGGTGACTCACGACGACCATCTGGCCAGCCGCTGTGATCGGCGCCTATATCTGGTTAACGGGCAATTGGAGCCTAGCAAATGAATTCACTGCGGCTAGCACTGCGTTTTCTGCGCCGGGACTGGCGTAGCGGAGAACTGCGTCTAGTCGTACTGGCCCTGATTGTGGCCGTTGCCGCAATCACCACCGTGGGCTTTTTCACCGAACGGGTCGAAAAAGCGATGATCCTGCAAATCAACGAGGTGCTGGCTGCCGATCTGGTCATCACCGGAAGCAACCCGATTCCAGCCCGCTTCAAGGCCCAAGCTACAAAGCTGGGATTGAACACGGCAAAAACGCTAAGTTTTCCCAGTGTCATCGTGCATAACAACATGAGCCAACTGGTACATATCAAGGCAGTCAGTATCCAGTATCCGTTGCGTGGCGAACTGCGCACCCGCTCGGCCCCGCAGGCGATGGAATCACCAGCCCCTTCGCCGCCTCAACCCGGAGAACTTTGGGGAGAGGCTCGCTTGATTGCAGCACTTAGGCTGGTTGTGGGGGACAGGGTATTCCTGGGTGAACGCGAACTCACGCTGTCCAGGGTTCTCAGCCGCGACTCGGCCAGCGCCAACAGTCTGTTCCGCTTGGGCCCTGAAGTATTGATATCACTGAAGGATATCCCCTCCACCGGGCTGGTTACGCCGGCCAGCCGGGTTCGTCACCGGCTACTGATCGCCGGCCCCAGCAAAGACATTGATAGCTACCAGGCCTGGGCCAAAACAGCACTGTCCCCAGGCTATTCACTGGAGCTGATGAGCAACGCCCGCCCCGAACTGCGCAACACGGTTGATCGAGGTTCACATTTTCTCAGCCTGGCAGCACTGGTAACGGTTTTAGTGGCTGGTGCAACTGTTGCTCTTTCCACCCGCCGTTTTGTCGAACGGCAATCAGACACCAGCGCCATTATGCGCTGCCTGGGAGCCAGTCAGCGCCTTATCCTGCAGGTGCTGACCATCCGGTTACTGCTGCTTTGTCTGTTGTCCAGCCTGACCGGAAGCGCCATTGGCCTTGCCGGCCAGAACATTCTGACTGGAATGATCAGCCAGTGGTTTGGCAACAATCTGCCCGCACCGAGCCTCTGGCCCCTGTTTGCGGGCATAGGCACCGGCCTAGTCACACTAATTGGATTTACTCTGCCTTCAGCGTTGCGCCTGGGCTCGGTTCCTCCATTGCGAGTACTGCATCGGAACTTAGGGATCACGCCCCCCAGCAGCTGGCTGATGGCCACTAGCAGCCTTGCCGCCATGACCCTGCTGATCTGGTGGCAGGCCGGTGATACCTGGTTGGCCAGCTGGGTTCTGGCCGGCGCCTTGGCCACTGTGGGACTATTGTTGCTGGTCTCCAGGCTGCTGGTCAACCTGATGGCATCACTGCGCCATCGTGGCGGCTCAATCTGGCGCTATGGATTGGCAGGTCTTTCGCGAAACCCAGGCATGACCACGCTCCAACTAACTGGCTTTGGACTGGGGATTCTAGCGCTTCTGTTATTGACCATCATCCGGGTCGACCTGTTGGCGGCATGGCAGCAGACTATCCCTGGGGATGCCCCCAACCACTTTCTAATCAACATACAGCCACAGGATGTGGGTCCGCTGGAACATTTTTTTGGCCAGCAGAAGATCGTCGCCCGCGGCATCTATCCAATGTTGCGGGCACGTCTCACCCATATTAATGAACGACCAGTCTCAGAAGACGACTATCCATCGGATCGAGCCAAACGGCTAGTGAGTCGTGAGTTCAATCTCTCACGGGCCACAGCGATGCAACCCGGCAACAGTTTGGTATCGGGTGCCTGGTGGTCACAAGCGCAGCAGGCATCGCCGCTGGTTTCGGTCGAGGCCGGCCTGGCCCAGACGCTGGGCATTCAGCTTCAGGATGAACTAAGCTTTAACCTCGCCGGTTCTCTCGTCAAAGCCCGGGTCGCCAACCTGCGCGCAGTAAAGTGGGACTCTTTTCAGCCTAATTTCTTTGTTATTGGCACGCCGGGGCTATTGACCGACTACCCGACCAATTTCATCACCAGCTTTCACCTCTCCCCGGGAGATGAGGTGCTGCTGGCGAGGCTGATTGAACGCTTCCCAGCCATCACCATCATCGACGTCAGCACCATCCTGCGCCAACTACGGGAAATCATGATCCGGGGCTCACAGGCAGTGGAATATGTCTTTCTCTTTACCCTGGCTGCAGGCCTGCTGATGCTCTATGCCGGCATCCAGGCCAACCGCGAGCACCGGCGCCAGGAGTCAGCGGTTCTGCGGACACTGGGTTTGCAACGCCGGGGGCTTTTGGCCGCCGCTACCGTGGAATTTTTGAGTCTTGGGCTGCTTGCCGGCCTGCTGGCCACCTTCTGCGCCACGATCACCGGGTGGTTTGTCGCCACCGAGGTATTTGGTCTCAACTACCAACTCAATCTTTGGACCAGCCTCTGCGGCCTTCTGATTAGCACATTTGGCATTGCCCTGGCAGGTCTGGCAGCCACCTACCCCCTGACCATCCGGCCACCGCTGGCCACATTGCAGGAACACTGATAGCAAGCACTGAGTATCAGGTTTTCTATCGACCTGACACTGGCGCAGAGCGTAGCCCCCACGGGCCGCTGCAGCGGCTATTTTCACATCAGCAGGCGGTCTGATTTATCGAACACAACACCGAGTTGCCCCTGATCTTCATCAGGTAGCGGATCATCACCCTTTTTTCCTGACGGGAGAGTCTCAGATACCGGAATTTAACCAATTCTCCCTGATTCCAGCGGTAGCAGGCATCCTTGTCGCTGATGATCGAAAAGACCACTGACTGAGTGCCTGACAAGAAATTTGTGAGTGGGTCGATAGTCTGTAAATCTTCGAGTTTCACGATGGTTTTCATTCCCCCATCATGAACGGAATCCGATCCTGCTTCCCGCTTCAGACTCATTTCATATTGGACAATGCTAGTAGTTGCCAATCAGGAAAATAAAGAACAAAGTTCGATTAACATTTTTTCGTAACATACTCATTCCCTTGACTCCAT
>JQIA01001064.1_pt1 | contig 14685 bp, 12 predicted proteins | sample 811431 | NCBI WGS metagenome assembly JQIA01 (sample SAMN02998118, study PRJNA258478) | marine sediment metagenome | biome: marine; feature: seafloor; material: sediment; isolation source: oil-polluted sediment collected from 3 locations (0.5 km, 0.7 km and 0.9 km)... | place: USA: Gulf of Mexico ... | reverse complement strand
GATGCGTCAATTATGCCATTGCTTGTTGCGGGAAACACCAATGCTCCAAGCATGATGATTGCCGAGAAAGCAGCAGACATGATACTCAACGCCTAGGATTTGTTGCCATACATCATACTCAACCTATACTTAATAGAATGCCCCAAGTAACTTATTAGGGGCATTCTATATGGGTTGTTTCTTCATGGTAGAGGGCACTATGGCAATGCTTGAACTAGTTAGTCGTTTTAAAAAAAAGCTAAACATTTTTCAGCGCCCTGGCATCGAAGGTGATTGGATTACCTTCGATGAATTGGATAATGAAGAAAAATATTATTTTACTATAGTTCGCAACAATCATTCTTATTTTGGCATCGTAACTAAATATTTATCGTTAAAGAATCAAAATAAATTTTCCTCTATCGTTAATGCAATTGAATATCTATGGGGTGTTGAATTAAATGTAGATGGGTCTTATTGCGGGTATTTACAGGATCCTGAAACTTGTTTGGTTTATAGCGTTACGCTTACCTTAATCAGTGATGGTTGTAAATTAATGGTAAAAGGACAAGTTGGTTCGACTAAGCATATACGAACACAATATTGGAATAGGCGGGTGTCATAGTGTTTAAAGATAGAATAAATAAGCTATATAATTATGCTGAATTCATCCCTCCAAAACGTTCTGGTTATATAAATCGAACTGCGCTGAGTGGGGTTATTCCTCGTGTTGGTGAACGAAAGCTAACTATAATTCAATCACAGCCTGGTTTTGGTAAAACTTCCCTGTTAATTGATATATTTGAACAAATAAAGCAACCAAAATTATGGGTATCTATCTCTGAAACAGATAATAACCCCATCACTTTTCTAGAGAGAATAGTTGTGGCTCTTGAGGGCTGCTCAGAAGCGATAAATACATCTTTTATTAATCAGCTTGGAGTTGTACCTACACCATCACTTAGCCCTCTTATAAACTCTATGGTGTCTGAGTGTAAAAAAAATAAAATTAACTATATATTTTTTGATGACATTGATTTGCTAACAGACCCTGTTTCAAATGAAGTTATTAGCAATTTTTTATCTGATATAGATGACCCTATAAGGGTCATAGTAACGTGTAGCTCTCCGCCTAATTTTTCTTACACACACTTGCTGTTAAATAATAATGTGACCTTAATTGAGGATGCTTTATTACACTTTACTACTGACGATGTTCGGGCGCTTTTAAATTTGAATCAGTTGGCTATAGCTGATGACGAGTTGGTTAATGAACTTGTGAAAGTAACTGATGGTTGGCCAACAGCGGTTCAATTTGTTTTATCCACATTAAAGAACGGTGATGGTCTTCAAACTATTATTGAAGAACTAAAGTCAGGTCACATAAACTTAGCTTTGTATTTTGCACAAAGGGCATATAACAATCAGACAGAAGAAGTTAGAGACTTCATGCATAAAATCTCTGTAGTTGATCAGTTTAACTTAGCCTTGTGTTATGACATTACACAAGATAAAAATGCACATGAAAAACTATCAAATTTAGTAGATAGTAATACTTTTATCTATTCAATTTATGATGACTGGTACAGATTTAACCCTTTGTATCTTCGATATTTACAAAAGCAAGCCACTTTTGCTCTAGGGACGGCTGCGTTAAGTGCATGTAAGTCCCGTTCTGCGAATTGGCTTTACGATAACCATTATTATACCGAAGCAATAAATATTGCTTTGGAAGCCAAAGATTTTGATAAAGCATCGCAATGGATTTTGAATAACATTACAGATGTGGTGAAAAGACATGGCAGGCACAATGAATATATTGACTGGGTCAAAGCGTTACCCAAAAGCCAGTTAGATAAGTACCCTCTTCTTAGAGTTAATTATGTCTTAGTGCTTTGCCTTACAAAACAATTTCAAAAGGCAAAAGAGAATACAAGCATTGTTTTATCCCAGCTTGATAAGCTCGATGAAAATACAAAAAATTCGGTTGAAAGACAGGTTGGATTAGCCTCTTGCATAGTACTAGCGTTAAAAGATGATATAAAAGGACTGAACTCAAGGATTTCTCAATGGTTGAATTCATGGGGGAGTAGACAGCACTTTGATCAAAGCTATGATTATCACTTTGAACTTGCGTTAGCGAATTTGATTAAAGGCTTTAGCTGTAAATGTATATCCGATTTCTCAGAAGGGAAGAGTGCTCTTATTGAGGCGTCAAACCATTTTGAGGTAGCGGAAAGCTATTTTGGGAAGGGGTGGTCAAGAGCAATTATGGCGGTGTTATATGCTAAGCAAGGCTGTCATTACGAGGCTCTAAATGAAGCAAAGGATGGCTTAAAAGAAGTTAAGGAACACCTAGGTGCTGAATCGCACCCTGGACATATACTATCCGCTTTAATTGGTGCAATTCATTATGAGCACGGAGATTTAAAGTTAGCATCAAAATATATTCAGAATGGTTTAACCTACATAAAAGAACAAAGCTCAACGGATATATTAATTGCAGCTTTTGAGACTAGATATAAAGTACGTGTTGCTGAGGATTCTCTAGAGGAAGGTATTGGTATTCTAAAGGATGGGATCAAATGGTCTGATAAGGCAAAGCTTAGCAGGTTAAAATTATCGTTAGTAGATGACCTTGTATCGCTTCTGGTTATTCATGATCGACTAGAAGAAGCTGAGAGTTATGCTGCTATTTATAAAATAAATTATTCTAAAAATGAAGATTACGATGCAGCCTTGAGTGAGCATAGAATTGTAAGTAAATCAATAATACATTTACAACTTGCTCATGGAAAATATGACAATGCCATAAATATATTACATCAGTTAATTGAGCGAAGTCGGCAGCGTACTCAAATGCGACAACTTGCTAACTGGCTAATGTTAATAAGTGTGGCTTATTTTAAAGCAAATGATAAAAAAAATGCCTTATCATATATTGAAGAATCTCTAGATATTGCTAGAACAAGAAACTATGTCCGTATGTATATTGATGAGGGAGCCAATGTTGCGGAAATTCTTTCTTATGTATCTAAAGCTCACTCTTCAAGCCAGGTTAGATCATTTGTAAATTTATTGTTAAAAGATTTCAAAAGCCTTAATACAGAACCAAGTTGTCGTTTCGTAAAATTAACAATTAAGGAGCGAGAGATTATTACACAATTAGAAACGGGGCTACTAAACAAGCAAATAGCTAATGAAATTGGTATTTCTGAAGGTACATTGAAATGGCATTTACACAATATTTATTCGAAATTTAATGTAAAAAATAGAACGCAAGCACTTTTAATAGCGCAAGAAGAAGGCTATATATAGTCTTCTCTATTTATTAAGGTGATTAAAAAATATAAAAATATAATATTATATTTTATGCACTTAATAGAGCATACGCATACAAAGGGAATAATGGCACCCAATAATCTTGACGTGGTATGTAGCAGAGCGATTATTGAAAATCGCTTTACGTTTAATCGACTCTAAAGACAAAGCTAGTGGGCTTCTTGCGCTGTCTCATTGTCAAGATGACTTAGCTAAATGGAGTTTTGATGAAAACTGGAAGTGGAACTGTAGGTTTGCTTATCAAACAATAGAAAAAAGAGGAACAGGGGGGGTGGGATTTAGGAAAATATATGCACATTTTTTAGGAGAAGCTACACAGTATTTACCCTCAATTAAAACCTTAAAGCTACAAGAAAAAATGATAGAGTCAGCTGATAAATGGTTTGAATTATCTCAAGCCTTTAAATATGCATCTGAACAAGACACTCCAGACTTCAACCAGGTTAAACGTTGCATTGGTAAAGTGATTGATAAAGAGTCAGAGTATTGTGAGAAGGCATTGTTAGTATGATTGTAAGTCGAGGAGAGTTTTGTAATCTGTATTTCTTAAGACCAATCGAGCATCGCTACCAATTGAATGGTTATATTGACCGACAAGTTTATTGCAATGCATTAAAGTCCTGCGGTGTAATTGGGTCTTATAATACTGAAGGAGAGTTTATTGAAAATAAAACTATAACCACAAAATATCAAGATGTAATTCCTTTAATAGCGGACTCTTTGGCTCTTGTTACTAGAGATCCTCTATATGGGCAATATAAAGTTGCTACTTTGGATAAAATACACAAAACATTATATTTTGAATGGAGAGTAGCAAGTGTATTAGGTACTTGAGAATTTTCCCTTGATTTTGGGTTAAAGTATTGTGACTTTCTTGGTTCAAATGTTATTTTTGTGGATATGCAAGGGCCTACATATGATGTAATCATAATGGAAACTGTTGATACATTATTAAGTTATATGGAATGAGATTATTTCTTAAAATAACTATTCAAGTTACCTGATTACCTCCCCCCTCATACAATTGTTGTCCGTTAAATCTGTAGAAAATCCGTAATGTCAAATTAAAACGAAGTTTGCTTTTTATAATAAGCTTGCTATCATTAACTGAACGAACGGTTAGTCAGTAATTGTTTGTGAAAATTTTCTTTATGCTAACTGAAAAATATGAAGTGAATGATGTTAAACAATACTAAGACAAAAGAGCCTGCATTGCATAAGGGAGCTCAGTCAATCCTTAATGCTGCTTTAGTACTTTTTTCAAAAAAAGGGTTTAAATCTGCATCAATTAATGAAATAGCTAAAAAGGCAGAAGTGAGCAAAGCAAATATATATCATCACTTCAAATCTAAAGAATGCCTTTATCAACAAGTATTAGAGGAGGCATGTGATCGTCTTTTTACTTCTTTAAATACAGTTGAAGAATCGCTTCCTGACTCCCCTGAAGATAGGCTAAAGACTTTTTTCTCAGAACATTTACAATGTTTGCTAAAAAATCCGGTGTCAACTAACTTAATTAAAAGAGAGTTAATGGATAACAATTCAATCGATGGACGGATGCTCGCAAAAGACGTGTTCTCTGAGACATTTTCTAAAATTATTTTACTTGTACAAGAAAGTCAGGATATACAAAATTCAAGTAATGGAATTGACGCACCATTACTTGCATTTATTCTTGTGGGAATGAATATGTTTTTCTTTGAATCCCAAGGTATATTGAAGTATTTACCACAGGTTAATGATTTCGTTGACTCGCCTGAGTTTTATAGCGAAGAAGTTTTTGATTTGTTAATTGAGGGCTTTAAATGCAAAACCTAATAAATGTCATGCGAATCGCAACAAGCTTATTACTCATAGTGTTTCTAGAAAGCTGTGGAGACGTTACTAAGAGTACTAAAGTAGAACCAAAAACGTGGGATATGCCTATTGCAGAAGTGGAAATTGCATCACTACCTATTGATTATAGCTCAACTGGATCTGTTGTTTCAGACCAGCGAATAGACGTTTCTTCAAGAGCAACAGGGTATATCAGAAAAATCCTTGTACTTGAAGGTGAGCAAGTTTCCAAGGGGCAAGCTTTAGTGGTGTTAGACGAATCGGACGTAGAAGGTGCTATCCGTGAAGCGGAGTCTGTCGTTAATACAGCAAAACTTGTAGTTCAAGATGCGAATATTGACCTCAAACGCTACAGCGATCTATATAGGCGAGGAAGTGTCTCAGAAAGTAAGATCCGAAAAACCCGGTTATTTCGTGATAGGGCACAAGACACACTTTCTCAAGCAAAAATTTCACTTAAAATCGCAATTTCGCAACGCGAATATATTAAAATATCAAGTCATATTACAGGCGTTGTTGTTGCAAGGCATAACAGGGAAGGTGATCTAGCGACCCCAGGTAGTTCGATACTTACTATAGAGTCTAGTCAGGGTTTGTTATTTGATACATATGTAGCTGAAAGTCAAATTAGTAAAATACATCGTGGAGATGCCGCATTAGTAAGCATTGATGCTTTACATCGAACTTTTAAAGGTATAGTTGCCAGGGTTGTACCTGCTGGCGACCCACTAACACGTAGATACAAAGTTAAAATCGCTTTACCTGGTCATGAGGGGTTGCTTTCAGGAATGTTTGGGCGTGTACATTTTACACTTGGAACTCGAACCAGCCCAGTAATACCCTCAAAGGCATTAATAGAGCGAGGAGGGCTTCAAGGTGTTTTTGTTGTTAATAACAAAAATAAAGCCTACTTCCGTTGGCTACAATTAGGGGGCAAAACGACAGGTGATATTGAAGTAAGGGCAGGCTTAGAGGGGGGGGAATTGATTATAATAGGGGTTAATAATCAAATTAGAGAGGGAGATTTCATTCGCAAGCAGCAAGAAGGTCTGGGAAATGGATAAGAAAAAATTAAACCTAGCTGGTTGGCTAGCGGGGGCATTTGTACACTCTAAACTGACTATATTAGTAATGCTTACTTGCATTTTACTTGGTTTGTTAGCCGTTTTAATGACACCTAGAGAAGAAAACCCTCAAATAGTTGTTCCCGGCGCAGAAATTTTTATCAGTTTACCTGGTGCAAGTGCAGAAGAAGTTGAACAATTAATTGTTTACCCTTTAGAGGCAATTGTTCGTGAAATATCCGGTGTTGACCATACTTATGCTGCTGCATATAACTCTTTTGCAGTAATTTCTGTTCAATTTGAGGTAGGCGAAGATAAAGAAAAATCATTGGTTAAACTATATGATCGAGTGCTGGGCAAAAGAGACCAACTACCACCTGATGCAACAGACCCTCTCATAAGAAGTGTTGATGTAGATGATGTACCTATTGTAACGGTTACACTTGCATCAGAGCTGTATGATGATTACGCTTTGAAACGGATAGCCGACCGAATGGTAGAACGTCTGCACACCCTTGAAGATATTTCTGTCACAAGTGTTAAGGGAGGAAGGGATCTAGAGGTTCGTATAGAGCTTGACCCAGAGCGTCTATTGGCATTTGATATCACACTTAATCAAATAAGCAATAGTCTTAAATTGGGAAATATCTCAGTCCCTATGAGCACTCAGGTTCGTGATGGTCGAAATACACGAATTTATCTTGACTCATTCTTATCATCTATAAAACAAATAAAGACACTTATTGTTGGTGTTTATAAAAATAAACCAATATACCTTGATGACGTGGCCGACGTTATTAGTGGGCCTCAACAAGACCGTAATTCACTTTCACGCTTTTCTTTCGGCCCAGCAGATTCGCGGTTTGGCATGTCACATGACCCCGAGATGCCTTCAGTCACAATTGCGTTTGCAAAAAAAACAGGTACAAACTCTGTTCTTGTGGCTAAGGATATTTTAGCGCGAATTGATAGGCTGAAAAAAAATATCGTTCCTCAGGGGGTGCATGTTATTGTTACTCGGAATGATGGTGAAAAGGCCAACACCTCAGTTAATAACCTTATAGAGCACATGGGGATTGCGGTTTTATCGGTGTTTGTGGTCATAATTATCTTTCTTGGTGTTAAAGAAGCATTGATTGTTGGTATTACTGTTCCTTTGATTTTAGGTTTAACATTAGGTGTTGCTTATCTTTCCGGTTTGACCATCAACCGTATTAGTTTATTTGGTTTGATTTTATCTTTAGGTTTGCTGGTGGACTCTGCAATTGTAGTTATTGAAAATATTCATCGCCGATATAAAAATCTTGATGGCCAAGATAAAAGTATGGTTACAGTCCAGGCAACCAATGAAATTGGTAACCCAACAAACCTTGCCACATTTGCAATTATGCTTGTATTTATGTCGTTGCTCCTAGTGACTGGCATGATTGGTCAATATTTTTATCCTATTGCTTTTAATGTTCCCGTCGCAATGATTTCATCTTTGGTTGTTGCATATATTGTTACTCCATGGGCAGCTAATCGTTGGTTAAAGCCCGGAGAAGGGCGTGATCTTGAAGATCACAATAAAGCGGACCGTCTGCATCAGTTCTATCACTGGTTAATAGAACCTTTACTAAATATACGCTTATATCGTTACATCAGCATGTCTATAGTTCTGCTGATTATTTGTTTATCGATGTTACAGCCTGCTTGGCAGTTCATTCGTTCAGAAGGGGTTTCAGGTCCATTATCAGCGGGTGGTGTTGCACTGGCTTTACTACCAAAAGATAATAAAAATACATTTAATATCACCATTGATATGCCAGAATTTACGTCTTTAGAGCGAACAGATCAAATTACTCGAGATGTTGGAGGTCTATTGCGTGAAAATCAGTATGTTACAAATTATCAAGCGTGGATAGGGCAGGCTGGCATTATCGATTTTAATGGATTGCTTCGTGGGGCGGGTAATAAGCGTGGTCCACATATAGCTGAAGTCCGGGTAAATCTCATAGATAAGAAAATGCGTCAGATGAGTTCCATTAATATTGTTCGAGAGCTCAGAAGTGAAATTGAGGCGATCGAGAAACGTTTTCCAGGAAGTGTTATTCAGCTAGTTGAAGATCCTCCAGGCCCGCCTGTACGAGCAACAGTTTTAGCAGAGATTTATGGAAGTGATCTGAATAAATTGCGTGAAATTTCATCGATGGTAAGTTCCGCGTTTAGTCAAACTTATGATTTAGTTGAAGTAAACAATTCAGAAGTAGATGATGTTCGTCAATACCGGATTACAGTGGACAAAGAAAAGGCCGCACTTTCAGGTGTCTCTGCTGTAGACGTTGCCCAAGCTATTCGGCGCCTTGTAAATGGCGATGAATTAGGTCGGCTGCATATTAAAGGCGAGAAGCAGTTAATACCTATTCGCTTACATATACCAAGGCAATATCAAATTGATCCCGCATTATTATCTCGAGTATTTGTAACCAATAGCGAAAATATTAAAATCCCCCTATCTGAATTAACACAGTTAACTCGTGCTTGGGAGGACCGTCCAATTCTACATAAAGATTTTGAGAGAGTGACCTTTGTTGGCGCTGAACTAAAACAAACTGCGCCTGTTTATGCCGTAATTGATTTAGATAAACGATTAGATCAAATGGATATTGGTGATGGAGCTAAATTGAGTACAGGTAATCTACGCCTTCAATCTACTGTTCCAGATACTATAGATGGTTATCAATTACTTTGGGATGGAGAAATACGACTTACGCTTGATACCTTTAGAGACATGTTTACTGCACTGGGTATTGCATTAGTATTTATTTATTTATTATTGGTGGGGTATTATCGGTCTTTTATTATTCCGTTAATTGCAATGTCAGCAATACCGCTGGGTTTAGCGGGTGTATTTCCCGGACACTGGTTAATGGATCAACCTTTTAGTGCTCCTTCAATGATTGGCGTTATTGCGTTGTCTGGTATCGTTGTTCGTAACTCATTATTGATAATAGATTTTGTGCAAGATTACGTAAAACAAGGTATGCCATTACATGAAGCTATTAGTGAAGCTGGAGCGGTTCGTTTACGCCCGATCCTTCTTACTGCACTGGCTATTATACTTGGCTCTGCGGTCATGCTTACTGATCCTATGTTCAGTGGTTTGGCGATTTCACTTATTTTTGGCACCATTGCGGCAACTATTCTCACACTTATTATTGTACCGTTAATTTTGTATTCGTATTTGAGACGCTTTGAAGTCAAAATTTAAAAAAGGCCATACTTAAGAGATGGATATTTGGATCAGAGTTAAATAAGTTACTAACAACCTGAATGGGAATTTCTAAAGATGGGTAATTTAACACTAAAATCCAAGTTCAACTTACTGATAACTTCTTTATTTATAGCTTTGTTAGTTATCTTATTCGGTGTACGACTGATGGGCAAGGTGACAGATTTTGCTTACTATGAGCGTGAACATGTGGTTTCACTTATTAATATAGAATACGAGCTTTCGAGGCAGCTAACCGATAGAAATAAATTAGTGGAGCAAGTTAAGATAGCATACCAACAGGCTATTAATATAAATACTTCTATCATGGGTGCTGAAAAACTCCTTTTCAGGATCTTAGGGCAGGGGCCATTACTTGATGTGGTAGTAAAAGATAAAAAAGAACTTGAAAAGATTCTTAAATTCTTGGATCAAATAAAAGTAGATTACTTATCATCTCAAAACAAAGATCTATTCACGTCACTCATGAAAGGTCCTAGCCAAAATACAAAACTATTTGGTCCTGGTCTGCGTAACTCTGCAAGTGCTATTAAATATACTGTGATTATATTAGTTATTCTTACTATTGGTGGCTCGGCTATTTTACTTACTAATATGATGCGCTCTACTGTGCCACCGGTAATGAAAATGGCCGTTGTTATTGGAAAAGTTGCCAAGGGTGATCTTGGTGTAAAAATTGATATTATTAACAGTGGTGAGATAGGAGAAATGCAAACGTCAACAATTGAGATGATTAATGGATTGCGGAACATGCTTCAGGAGATCAGCCAAGTGGCAAAGGATTTATCTTGTGAGGCAATCAATGCATCAGTAATAACGAGCCAAGCTCTTCAAGGAGTTAAAATTCAAAAATCAGAAACTGAGCAGCTTGTTTTTTCGATAAGTGAAATGAGTACAGCGATTAGTGAAGTAGCTAATGCTGCTTCCGGTGCCGCGTTGGCCGCGAGTGAAGGAAGTGAATCGGCAAGTAAGGGTAGGGATGTTGTTGGTGATGCAGTCACCTCAATTGATCTTTTAGCTGCTGAAGTAGATGCCTCAGTTAAAGCAATTAGCAGAATAGAGCTGGACGGTCAGAAAATTGGCTCTATAGTTCTGATGATTGAAGATATTACTGAACAAACCAGTCTACTAGCGTTGAATGCCGCTATAGAAGCAGCGCGTGCGGGTGAACAAGGGCGAGGGTTTGCTGTTGTTGCTGATGAGGTTAGAAATTTGGCTCAGCGAATTCAGGGGTCTACACAGGAGATACAGAGTATGATAGAAGCATTGCGAGCAGGAACGAAAGAAGCAGTTGACGTACTAAACCGGAGCCGTGAGCGTGTGAACGTCAGTGTTAATAAAGCAAATCAGGCTGGTAAGGCAATTGATCTCGTTGTAAGTTCGGTAGAAATAATATCAGATTTAAACTCTCAAATTGCAACTGCAGCGGAAGAGCAAAGTTTAGTTACTGTAGAGATTAGCAAAAATATCTCGGCTATAAATGAGGTGGCTGACCAAACGGCTTCTGGTGGGTATAAAGTTGCTGAGTCAAACGAGAAATTGGTGGCTTTGGCAGATCAACTTAGGGTTGTGGTTAACCGGTTTGATATTTAACGACATTAAAAATCATTTATAATATGTTAGACCTTTGCACGAAAGTCATTTTCCACTGATGGGCGTTAATACATGCTCAATCGGTCATATACACCTGTGAACTCCCTCTTTTCGCGTGTTTTTCCTTGCCTGAGCGAAAAGTTATCTTCCGTGCAAAGGTCTCTTATTAGTTTCACAAGTATTAAAATATAAACTACAGTCTCTGCATTTTGATGGATTAACGTGTAAGGCTAATACACTTAACGTCCAGAGTTTCGTGGTGATAAACTGCCTTTTGAGAAGGCTTGGTGTCATTCTTTTCTATCGTCTAGCAATCATTCAAATAATACAGCACATTGGTCAGAGAAATTAATTTTTAAATGTGTGCGCTCTCCTATTTAGTTCAAAATACAAATGTATCTTTAATGCATATATTTGCGTAGTGATAAGAAGTAAGTTACATTAATTAATGTGCCATTAACTAATGGTTAGTTACTTCTTCTTTGATAAACTAGTAAATATATAATGGAGCAATTTAAGTATGCATCAGCATCAGCGTAATTTGGAATATTTTGTTGAATTGTCATTGGGAGAGCTGCCCTTATTTTTTAATGAACTTACATCTGAGCAAGTAACGCACTTACGACAGTTTATGGAACATGTGTTACGACAAGAGGAGGAGGCACTTAGAAATATGTTTAAGTCACTGTCAATGCTAATTAATTATGTGCCCAATATAATTTTGAAGCCTATTATTCCAAAATACTTTGCACCATCAATTGCCGCTATGATTACTCAAGAATTAAGTAGTAAACAAATTATTGGCTTGGTGTCTGGTCTACCTGTCTCTTATGTTGGCGATACAGCTATTTACCTTGATGCCGAGCTTGCTGCCGAGATCCTTATTGGCTTAAAGACAAAAATGTCAATGCAAGTTATTGAATACACAATAAATAAATATCCACTTAAATCCCTTGATATACTAAGATTTGTTTCAGAAAAAGAACAACAAATAGCGGCGAAGTTTTTTAACTCTATTACATTGAATATTAATGATTTAATGCCTGAAAGGCTCGAAATATATAATAAGTTAATAGGGGGGGTAATGGAGTCATAGGGATATTTAAAGTATTTATAAGCGCTCAATGATAGACTATGCCATGGAATGATTAATCTTTGTTTTGTAACGGTAAAGTACTATGAAGGTACCTGCTTTGACTTTAAAGTCACCTAATTCAACATTAAGCCTTATTGCGCAGTATCTTCCTTCTTTAAATAAGGGTGATTGCCAAGCACTAAATCGCGAGTATACAATTGATGAGTTAGCAAGGGTTACCGCAACAACAACGCGTAATATCCGAGCTTACCAAGAACGAGGAATTCTCCCTCCCCCTAAGTTGCAAGGACGGAAAGGCATTTACTCAGATGCACATTATTCTCGGTTACGTCTAATAGCAGATTTACTTGGAAGAGGTTATACGCTTAGTACTATTAATGACTTGCTGAAAGCGCTAGAACAGGGACTTGAGTTAAGTGAATTTGTTGGTATTGAAACAGCGCTGACAAGCCCTTGGACTGACGAAGAACCTGTGGTGATACCCGTAAAAGAGCTTATGGGTATGTTCAATAACAAGATATCATTCGACTCTATTGAAAAAGCGCAAGAGCTTGATATTTTTAGGTTTGATGAAAATAAAGAAAAAGTTCATGTACGAAGCATGAAAACTATCAAAGCTGCATCTGAACTAGCATCTACAGGAATTCCATTTCAAGACCTTCTGGGTATAGTCAAAATGTTACGTGAAAATGTAGAGAGTGTAGCGAATGAGTTGGTAAAATTGGTGGCTACACACGTGCTACAAAAATATAATGATGATAGCGCTTTACCCGTAGAAGATTTACCTCAATTAGCCGATTTAATTTGGCGCTTGCGACCTTTAGCAGAAATGGCTATGCATGCTGAGCTTGCTCGAGCAATGGAGAAAGCCGCTAATCATATTTTGGGAGATAAACTGGAACAAATGATTAAGCAACTCGACGTGTGATTTATGAGGCCATATTTTTTTATATACTATTTATCTATAATGTTCAAACTTGAATTACTTTCACGAAAAGAAGAGGGTGATACCGCATACCATCGCTTGAATGCCCGTCTGAAATTACGGTCTTCTTCATAACCAAGAAAGTATGAAATTTCTTTAATGGTTAGGTTACTGTTTGACAAATACGACGCGGCCAGAGATTTCTTAACTTCCTCTAAAATACTTCTATAGGAGGTACCCTCTAAAACCAATCGCCGGTGTAAGGTTCTAGAGGTCAGATTAAACCAAGAGGCCATTACTTTTTGCGTTGGAAATTGTTCTGTATCTTCAATAAGTTTTTTTTTAATACTGCTTTTATAAGTAGATTCATGAGATAACGCTTTTAGCTCCTTTCTGCATAATGCTTCAGCCTCCATATAAGCTGCTAGGTTTGCAAAAGGGATAGGCTCATTAATGATATCTTTATTTATTCTGATTGAAGCAGTAGATTGATTAAATAGAAGAGTAGATTCACTTAAGTTTCCATATGGCGTGTTCTTATGCATAGGCAAGGGGAAACAAAAAGTAACGTCTGCTTTCAGGTTGGGTAATAATTGATCTAATGCCGATTTAATCGTAACGAGTAAGGCGTCAAAAATAACAATTTTAAGACCTTCCAGTGGCTCTCTCTCATCAAACTGCAACACAAAATCATTTCCTTGGTTGAATGTTCTTACCTCAAGTAATGGCATGCGAATAGTTATGTATTGTTCTAAAAGCTTTACGGCAGAAAACAAATTCATGCTATTCATAAGTGCATAGCCAAGTACCCCATGCGATGGTAAAGAAAGTCTTTGACCTAAAGAAATGCCCAGAGCTGGGTTATTGGATAACTTTACTGCCCTTACTAATAGCTCCTTAAATACATTGAAGTCTATTGATTCATGTAGGATACCAGAGTCTATTGTTGGTAATTCGCACCCAGCTAACCATCTAGAGTGATCTATGCCAAAATCTGTCATGCATTCGGATAATGCTAATAAATAAGTTCCGGGGAGTTGCACCTTTTTTAAACTCATACAATTACCTGTAAGACTGTATTATTAATAGAATAATATTGGCTTATCACCTTGGTTGCTGTCAATTAATACCCCGTAATTGTCATATAATAACCCTTTAATGTCAGTATTTACCCCCTTCAATATTATTCTTAGCCTTTAAAATATTCCTAGGTATCAAGATGGAGCCTAGTGTATGTTTTCATTTTTTAAAAGCGACCCTAAGGTCGTGAAAATAAATAATCAAGAAATAACGGTCAAACCAAAAGAAACGATTCTTAATGCAGCATTACGTAGTGGTCTGAACTTTCCATACAGTTGCAAGGTTGGTGGTTGTGCGGCTTGTAAATGTGAGTTAACAAAAGGGAAGGTTAAAGAGTTCACTGATGCAAGCTATTTATTGTCTGCAGAAGAATTGCAAGCGGGCTATATTTTGGCTTGTCAGAGTGTACCAAAGTCAGCTGACGTTGTTGTTGAAGTAGATTTCTCTCGAGCAACCAATAGACAAATTCGAGGAAAGGTTATTTCTCAAAAGAAACTAA
>JQIA01001063.1_pt1 | contig 14692 bp, 9 predicted proteins | sample 811431 | NCBI WGS metagenome assembly JQIA01 (sample SAMN02998118, study PRJNA258478) | marine sediment metagenome | biome: marine; feature: seafloor; material: sediment; isolation source: oil-polluted sediment collected from 3 locations (0.5 km, 0.7 km and 0.9 km)... | place: USA: Gulf of Mexico ... | reverse complement strand
GAGCTGATTAAGACCTATACTAATCTTGACGGCGAAATGCCTTTTGTCAAAAGAGTTCCCGAGAAAACTCTTGAACTTTGGCGAAAGATGGATATTGTCCCCCGTGGTGCAATGAAAGAAGTTATGGAAATGATGAGCAGAACCCATATCGGATGCGATCAGCATTACGAAAACATCACAAAACAAAGCAGCAGAACAGCTTTGGCGGATGGATGGGGCGGTTCAATGATTGCGACTGAACTCTCGGATGTTATGTTTGGTTCACCTTCTCCCACGCATGCGGAAGTTAACATGGGTGTTTTAAAAGAAGATCAGGTGAACATCATTATTCACGGCCACGAGCCGAACCTGTTTGAATCAGTTCTTCATTCAGTCAGCGATCCTTTTTATATCAATATGGCAAAGGAAAAAGGAGCAAAAGGAATCAATCTTGTCGGGATGTGCTGCTCAGGTGCTGAGATGATGTCACGACACGGAATCCCTCATGCCGGAAACTTTGGCTCTACTGAGGCGATTCTTGTTACGGGTGCCGTTGATGCTATGGCAGTTGATATTCAATGTATTAAGCAGGGATTGACAAGTGTTGCAGAATGTTACGACACACCACTTATTACAACCAATCCAAGATGCCATATCGAGGGAGCACTTCATATTGAATTTAATGAACACACACCATCTGAATGTACAGATGAAATAGTAACAAAGGCAATTGCTAGATTTGCAACAAGGTCAATGCCTGTGGAGATACCAAAACAGGTTTCAACCGGTGTACATGGCTTCAGCTATGAATATATTAATTATATGCTGGGTGGCACCTTTAGAGGTGGTTACGAGCCATTGAATGAAAATATTATTAACGGCAGGATTAGAGGTGTCGCAGGTGTTGTTGGTTGCGTAAACCCAAGAGTTAAACAGGACAGCGCTCATATTGCACTGGTGAAAGAGCTGATTAAAAACGATGTTCTTGTTCTTCAAACCGGATGTTCGCAGATATCGCTTGCAAAAGAAGGGCTTCTTGTTCCTGAAGCCGCACACTTTGCAGGACCTGGACTTTCCGAAGTCTGTGAAACAGTCGGAATGCCGCCGGTGTTGGGGCTTGGCTCCTGTGTTGATAATACACGAATCCTGATTGCAGCATCTCAGATGGTTAAAACGGGTGGACTCGGCGATTCAATTGCTGATCTTCCAGTTGCTGGTGCCGCACCTGAATGGATGAGTGAAAAGGCGATAGCTATCGGGCAGTATTTTGTAGCATCTGGAGTGTACACAATTTTTGGTGTCGCATTTCCTGCGATTAAAAATACGAAATTTCACGATCTTCTATTCGATGGCCTGGAAAAACAGGGTCTTGGTAAATGGGGTCACGCTGTTGATCCGATTGAAATGGCGCATATGATGATTGCCCATATCGATAAGAAGAGAGCTGCTCTTGGTATTGATAAAGCAAGAGACAGAGTCTTACTTGATATGTCAGACAGAAGGGGCTTGTAACAGGCTCTTTTTGCAGAGGTTAAAAGTAATTGCTTTTAACCTGTACTGTCTTCACCACATAGATTAAAATGGAGTGAAGATGCAAATCATAACAAAAGGAATGAGTAATGGGTTTGATGATTGCTAAAAACCCATTACTCAACTATAAAATATGATTCTATTCGAAGGTAACTACAGCTGGGATGGAAAGAAAACAGGGCCAGAGCCACCTGTCAGCTGGTGGCCGGGATCATATAAGATAAAAATAATTGATCTCAGGGCATCCTTTCCGGGGGTGATTCATTTAAAACCCTATTTGTGCTTGTTTTCAGAAGAAAATACAAAGTTTTCAGTGAAAGATAAATTTCATAATCTTGCCGTTAAGATCTGCAAAGAATATCACCTTGATCCGGAAAAAGTTCTGTGGATTGAAAATTATTCAAATGGTAATGTGGATTTAACAGATATCGCAGTTATTGAAAAAATAACAACGATTGGAAATGAAATTATTTATAAAACAAACTGGCGACATATAAGACCAAATGAAGAAAAATTTATCGTAACGGCTATCGCAAGAGAAAACTGATGGCGTCGTAAAAAGTCCCATCTACTTCGCTTTAGTGATTGGCCAGACTTTTGATGTACCATCTGTACTACTTCAAGCCTGCCCAATCATTAAATCTTGTACCCCAAGGGCACTTGATTCACAGCGTATATGGAACCTTTTCCTTAGCCATCTAAATACTTTTACTAACCCATTGAGGCTTTGCTTCAATGGAGTCCATTATTAGAAACAGGTGCGAATATTGAAAACTGCATCCGAAATGAAAAAATATAAGTGCCCCTGCCGATATGTGTATAACCCTGAAGATGGATACCCTCAGGGTAAAATTCCACCAAACACGCCATTTGAAGATTTGCCAGACGATTGGCTCTGCCCCTATTGTGGTTATGAAAAAGAGTATTTCATAAAGCAAGATAATAATTAGTGAAAACATTATATTTCTATATTGCTCAGTCGTTTATGGAGAGGGCATATTAAAAAAAAGATAAAAACTTCCTAATGACACAGATGCTTTTATCTTTTTTTAGCAATTTTTTGCCTGAAAGCAGTCTTTGATTATAACTAATATACTGCTTTCAGCGTTTTGTTACTACTTCTTGTTTAATTGGTCTCTTTCAGCTTCCTGAGCTGCCAAGGTCCATACTTCTTTGTATTGATTGTGCTTTTGAACTTCAACAACTTTTGCGCGAATAGAGTCGCCGGTTTTATCCCCAATTATTTTCACATTTTTATGTAGATATTTAATTTTTAAACCCCTGTCAAGATTTGGTATAAAAGCATAGGCACCACTCTTGTCAACAAAGATGAAGTCTGGCTCAATTGCTATGTGGCCATCGGTCATGTTGGTCGGGCAGGCCTTGTTGTAGAATATACAGTTTGCACCTTGAAAAGAACCTTCAAGGGTTATTGGAGTTGCAGCAAAAGCTACAACTGGAGCAATTGCCAATACGATAGTCAATAAAGTTGCTTTAAATAAAGTTTTCATAATAAATACCCCTTTTTAGTTAAGTTCATTTGATAATGATTTGTCTTAATTTTTTGTTTAAGTAAAAGTTTGTAACAATTTTCTTTGTTGATAACCTATTGAGCAAGACCTGTGCCTGATTATAAACCAAATAAAGCGTCTGTCGTAACATTTTGTATATAAAGGATATATTGTGTGTGGAATGTATCGTGAACCGGATGAAGAGCATTGGGAATTCAAAGAATCTCCAGAGGTGTGAAAAAATTTAGCAGTATTATGGTATCTTGGTGTGCAAGAATTTAGCATTGATGTAAGAGTTTTGTTGAAATTTTAATCATGAAACTTATCGTTAAAAGCTTATTAATAATAAGTCATTTATGGAAAAACTCTCACTATTTATTCTTGACATGTTGAAGGGGGTAGGTTGTACTACAATTTAATCAATGCAAATGGAAATCCATTTTTCTTTTCAAGTTTTTACATGTTTTCTGTTTTTTTAAATAACTTTCTTTTCTAAATTTTAAGGACCTGTTTTGAGTGAGTTGGGTTATTAGAAATATTAAAGATGGGGATTATACTGCAGGTGCAGTTTTTGAGGAAAGGATTAAGATGAGAAAAATCGAAATAAAAAGCTTATACATTTCAGCGTTGACACTCGTTCTATTTATAATGGTACTACTGGCCTTTGTCGCATTTTCAACATATCATACGTTAAGCAGTAATAAAGAAAATGCCATATCTGCAATTGATAATCAGGGCAATGCGATTCTTGATGTTATATTGATATCCTTAAAAGAAATCTTTGACGAAAGAGGCTTTTTACCCACTGAAAAAGCTCCTCACAGTGAAATTGTATCTCTTATTGATGATTTAATCAGGGGGATTAGGGCGAAAAGGATAATTGGCCATTTCTGCATATTCTCTGAAGCCGGTGACGTAAATTACCATAGTAAGCCTGATTTTAAAATTGATATTAACAACCTGCACTGGGTTATGAATAGTAAAAAGGAAAAGGTTTCGAACTTTCGAAAACTGAAAAACGGCACTTCGGTTTATGAAATTACAAGAAGAATTCCCTCTTTTTTTAATAATACTAAAAAATCAACCCCCTCACTGAACGCCCCTTTTGAGTATATTGTTCTGGGCATCGAAATGACGGAATTTGAGGCGGCGCGAAAAGCCGATATCAATCATTCGGTTATTATGGTGTTAATATTGATGATCCTGGCAGGTAGTGCTCTTTTTTTTATATATATTATCCGGAGCTATTATCATGTAAACCATGAGTTAATTGAATCAAGAGATTATATTCACTCAGTTGTTGATAATATGGCAAATGGATTAATCAGTATAAATCATGTGGGGGCTATTATCGCCTGTAACAGGCCAGCTGAAATTCTTCTGGGCATCGAAAAACAAGGTTCAAGTAGAACTGTTACATTAGATGCGTTTATAGATTTTGAAGATACAGGTATTTTGACTACCCTGACTGATGGGTTAATGGTCCAGAACAAGGAAATTCAGTATAAGAACCCTGATGGTCGAATACGCACGATATTATTAAATGCAACACCTTTAACAGAGTCTGATAATAACATAAGAGGCGCTGTTATTATTTTAAATGACCTTAGTGAGATTAAAATACTTGAAGATAAAGTCAAAAGAGCTGAACAATTTTCCGTAATCGGTAAAATTGCTTCGGTTGTTGCACATGAAATAAGAAATCCACTCAGCTCGATACGGGGATTCGCAACTTTTTTTTGCAAAACACTACCTGAAGGTGAAAAAAACTATGAATACGCCAACATAATCGTTGACGAAGTTGATCGTATTAATAGAGTTATCACTGATCTTTTACAATATTCGAGGAGTGAAACGCTTGTTGTAAAAAATACGGATTTACGTGCCCTTGTTGAACAGACACTTTTATTGATTGAGCTTGATCTTAGTGGTAGAGATTCAGTAGTTGTTAATTCCATTCCAGATGATTTTTACAAAGTGCAAATTGATTCAGATAAAATGAAACAGGTGCTTTTAAATCTGTTGCTCAATGCGATACAGGTTTCTGAAGGGAAGCTATTGATTGAAATTGGTGCTGACATTGCTGATGATAATTCAGTTCACTTATGGGTTGAAGACAATGGCCCTGGTATAAATGTGAAAGAGAAAAAATTAATTTTTGATCCTTTCTTTTCCTTGCGGGATCAGGGATCAGGTCTCGGTCTTTCAATCGTTCAAAAAATTGTTGAGGCCCACGGTGGACAAATAACATTTAATAGTCCGGTTACACCAGATTCAATGGGAACGAGATTTACGATAACTTTGCCTTTTACTTAGGTTAAGAAATTGAGGGAAAAATGAACGATAAAATACTAGTAGTTGATGATGAAATATCCCACTGTAAAATGCTCGAAGCAGTTTTAACAGAGGACGGATATATTATCTCTACCGCGCTTAATGGTAAAGAAGCAGTAGAAATGTTTGAACAGGATTTCTATGATCTTGTTTTAATGGATATCAGGATGCGGAAAATGGATGGTATTGAAGCATTAAAAAAAATTAAAGAAATAAATTCAGATATTCCTGTTATTATGATGACAGCATATGCATCATTAAAAACAGCCATTGATGCATTGAAAATTGGAGCGTCTGATTATCTTACTAAACCGTTAAACACTGATGAACTTGTTCTTCTCATAGAAAAAACATTGAATCATAAGAAGTTAACAGAAGAAAATAAATTACTTAAAAAAAGACTTAGTGATCAGTTTTTATACCCTGAAATTATCGGGGACAGCCCGGCCATAAAAGAGATTTTTGATATTATCAACCATGTTGCTCCAACCGATGCGACTGTTTTAATATTAGGAAAAAGCGGTACCGGGAAAGAGCTTATTGCAAATGCGGTCCATGAAAACAGTTTGAGAAAATCTCAACCTTTTGTAAAAATTAATTGCGCCGCTCTTCCTGAAACCTTACTTGAAAGTGAGCTGTTCGGCCATGTTAAAGGTTCTTTTACCGGCGCTGATAAAAACAAAAAAGGAAAATTCTCACTTGCAAATCATGGAACTGTTTTTCTAGATGAAATTGGGGAAATGACGCCCGCAACTCAGGTAAAACTGTTAAGAGTTCTACAGGAAAAAGAGTTCGATCCTGTTGGGAGTTCAAAACCTGAACAGGTTGATATACGAATTATAGCAGCTACAAATAAAAATCTGGGAGATGAAATCAGTAAAGGTAACTTCAGAGAAGATCTCTACTACCGATTAAATGTTGTGTCATTAACCCTGCCCCCTCTAAAAGAGCGAAAAAGTGACATAAAACCCCTTGCCAATCACTTTATGGAAAAGTACGCTAACAAAAATAAAATAACGATTAGAGGATTTACTCCTGAAGCATACAGTTTTTTATTGAACCACAGCTGGCCCGGGAATATTAGAGAACTTGAAAATGTTGTTGAAAGATCAGTTATTCTATCAACGGATGAAATGATAACAACAAAAGCATTCCCTGAAAGTTTAAACCCTCTGCAATACAGGGTACAGAAAGAGGAAGATCGAAAAAGTAAAACACTCAAGGAAGTGGAAAAGGATATGATTCTGTTTACCCTTGAAGAACAAAATAATAATAGAACACACACTGCTGAGACTTTGGGTATCAGCAGACGAACCCTACAACTAAAATTAAAAGAGTATGGCAAACTGGACTAACTTTTTTTAACCACATGGCCTGAAAACTATTTGTCTTGATCAAAGAAGGATGGCATAGTATAGCTTTTATAACTAAATTTTTTATCTTACCTCGATTAGCATTATAGATTCAAGAGTGAAAAAAATTGTAGACTATTCCACAAAAAGTGAAGAATATTCTGTAAAAAAGTTTATTTGTAAGACTGCGTGGAAAGATTTCTTTTCTATATATCTATTAATAATAGAATGTTGAAGTTGTTGGTCTCTCTTTGGCACTGTTAATGCAAATAATCCTCATCGCAATGTTTTTTTGAAAACATCAGGTCTCATTTAGGCACAATTAAACGGAGAAAAAGCATGATTGAAGTAAATTTAAATAATCGGAAAAATTTTAAAACAGTGCTTGCCACTGTTTTAACCCTCGGCAATCTGCTTGTTTTCTCTGTATTGAGTTCATTTTCTGCAACTATCATCTCTACAACTCCTGAACTTGAACTTTTAATTGAAGAGGCTTTAAATAATAACCATGAGATAAAAAGCATTGTTGAAACAATCGAAAGTTATAATGACAAAGGGGCATTTCAAGGTTCTCTTGCTGACCCTAAACTGGGGTTCGCTTTGCTGAACTTACCTGCTGAAAGCCTGTCACTTGATCAGGAGGCGATGACTCAAAAACAGGTGTTTGTCTCTCAGAAGTTTCCCTGGCCCGGAAAACGGAAACTGAAAACGATGCAGTCTTCTTTGGAAGCTGAAAGACAGATGTTTCTCTTGAAAGAAAAAAAACTAAAGACAGCTCGAAAAATTGCTGAGGCTTATTATAATCTGGGTCTGGTTTCTGAAAGTATTAAACTCAACCATGAACTGACTCAGCTGATTGAGAATCTTTTGAACGTTGCTTCAGCAAAATATTCTTCAGGGCGCGGCCTGCAGCAGGATATTTTCAAGGCTCAGGTTGAATTGAGTAAGTTTACTGATGAAAAAATTCAACTTAGGAAACAATACCGTGTCATTGAAAACAAAATCAACGCATTTCTTAACAGAGATAATTATAAAAAAATTACACCCCCAATTGGTTCAGATATTGATTTGCATAGTTTTGAGATGAAAACTGACTATTTTAAAACACTGGCAAATAAAAACAACCCAACACTGGGAGTGCTTAACAGTGAAATAGAAAAAAAGAACGCAATGACATTACTTGCTAAAAAGAGTCAGTATCCCGACTTTGATATTAAGCTGGCGTATGGACAAAGAGATGATGACCAATCTGGGAGAAGCAGAGACGATTTTATTTCTTTCTCAACAGCCTTAAACATTCCGTTATGGAAACAGTCAAGACAGGACAAAGACATAATGTCCAAAAAAGCATCGGAACGTGCATCAATAAACCGGTACAAGAACTTTGAAAAAATACTTCCCCACAGAGTTGAGGCAACGATTGTTGAAATAAAGGAAATGATACAAAGCTACAAGCTGTATAAGAAAAGATTAATCCCACAGTCAATTCAATGGGCGCAGTCAGCTGTTTCGGATTATGAAGTCGGTAAAACAGATTTTGGAACGATGATTAATGCAAGAATTCAGCCCCTTAAATTTGAGCTGAAAGCAAAAAAATATTTATTCGAAATATTAAAGAAAAGAGCAGAATTGGAAGAACTTACAGGTGGGTTGTAAGTAAGTACAGGACTTAAGTATCCAGTCTTTATTTGTAAACTGGAAAAGGATAGTAAGAAAATGAAACTAACTAAATCAGACTTTCCATTGGCTACAGTGATTTTAACTGTTTTTATTACGGTTATTATCACAAGTGTCGGGATAAAATATTCAGGTATTTTTAACCTTAACAAAGCAGCTGTTTTGACCACAGATGAACATCAGCATGACACCGATGGCGTTAAAATTGCTGAGAAGCTCTATACCTGCAGTATGCATCCTTTTATCATCGTAAAAGAAGAAGGGGACTGCCCGGTTTGTGGTATGGAGCTTATTCCTAAAGTTCAGGACACTATTGAAAAGTCTGATAAAAAAGAGCGAAAAATTGCCTTTTGGAAAGCTCCGATGAATCCGTCTGAAATATACAAAAAGCCGGGGAAAAGTGCTATGGGCATGGATCTTGTTCCTGTGTACGAGGATGAAGTGAAAGGGGGTGTTGAGATAACAATCGATCCTGTCACCCAACAGAATATGGGGGTAAGAACAGCTGTTGTTAAAAAAGACTCCCTTTCTCACACCATCAGAACATTTGGGCACCTTACCTATGATGAAACAAAAACATTTAAAATCAACCCGAGGTACAGTGGTTGGATAGAAAAACTTTATATCAATTTCAAAGGACAGATGGCTAAGAAAGGGGATGCGTTATTTACAGTTTATTCACCTGAACTTGTAACGGCAGAAGAGGAATACCTGGAAGCGTTCCGTAATTATAAAAAAGCCGGTACTGCATTTAACAAAAAGTTTTTGGAAACAGTTAAAAGAAGATTGATGAATTACGGTGTTTCATTATGGGAAATCAAAAAGATAGAAAAAGAGAATAAAGCGTTCAATACCATTACTATCCGGTCACCATTTACAGGTGTTGTGGTCGAGAAAAATATCGTTGAGGGTGGCTATTTTAAAGCTGGAACAAATATCTATGCTATTTCTGATCTTTCTAAAATCTGGGTTGAGGCACATATTTATGAATATGAACTAAGCAGAGTTAAAGAAGGAATTACAGCAGAAATGACGTTGCCGTATCTTCCGGGTAAAATTTTTTCCGGTAGCGTTAAATATGTTTATCCGTACCTGCAAAAAAAGACGCGGGATATAGTCGTTTTAATAGAATTTGATAATAAAGATCTTTCCTTAAAACCGGATATGTATGCAGACGTTAAAATTAAAACAAATGCGGAACAGGAAGGGCTCGTTATCCCTGCTGAAGCTGTCATAAGATCGGGTGAGAAAAATATTGTTTTCGTGGCAAAGGAAAACGGTAAATTTACACCGAGAAATGTCAGTCCGGGACTTATTCTGGACAACGGAAATATTCATATCGTCAATGGTCTTGCTCCAGGAGAAATAGTTGTTACATCAGGTCAGTTCCTTCTCGATTCTGAATCAAAATTGAAAGAAGCAATTGCAAAAATGATGGAAGCTGACACTCCGGTCGTTGAAACCGAAAAAAAGGAAGCCGCAGTTGAAAAGTCAGGCGATGGATTTTTTGATGAAATGTAAAACAAGGCAGATAATAATATGATAGAAAAAATAATAGAATGGTCGATTAAAAACAAATTCATGGTGATTATTGCCACGGGATTTATTGTCCTTGGTGGTATTTATGCACTAAAAAATATGCCTCTTGATGCGATCCCAGATCTTTCAGATGTTCAGGTTATTATCTTTACTGAATATCCGGGGCAAGCGCCTGAAGTTGTGGAAGATCAGGTGACTTATCCATTAACAACGGCAATGCTGAGCGTACCATATGCAAAGGTTGTAAGAGGATATTCATTTTTTGGTGTCTCCTTTGTTTATATTATTTTTGAGGATGGAACAGATCTTTACTGGGCGCGTTCCAGGGTTCTTGAATACCTCAATTTTGTTTCGGGAAGATTACCGGAAGGTGTTACACCCGGGCTTGGGCCTGATGCAACAGGTGTTGGTTGGATCTATGAGTATGTGATTAAGGATACAACCGGAGAACATGACCTTCAGGAATTGAGAAGTATTCAGGACTGGTATCTGCGGTATGAGCTTACAGCGGTTCCGGGTGTTTCAGAGGTTGCCGGGATTGGTGGTTTTGTTAAACAATATCAGGTGGAAGTCGATCCGAACAGGTTGACGGCCTACAACATTTCGATTCAAAAAGTCAGAAATGCCATTAAACGCTCCAATAATGATGTCGGCGGGCGACTCGTTGAGATGGGAGAAACAGAATTCATGGTCAGAGGATTGGGGTATATCCAGTCTGTTGAAGATCTTGAAAGTATCGCACTGGGTGTTGATAAAATGGGAACCCCAATTCTGTTGAAAAATGTTGCCTCTATTCATACCGGTCCGGAATTAAGACGCGGTATCCTTGAATGGAACGGAGAAGGAGAAGTCGCAGGCGGTATTGTTATTATGCGTTTTGGTGAAAATGCACTGAAGACAATCGAGAACGTAAAAAATAAATTGAAGGAACTTGAAAAAGGCTTGCCGGACGGTGTGATTATTGAAATGGGTTACGACAGATCAGGCCTTATCAACCGGGGTGTCAATACACTGAAGACGAAACTGATTGAGGAGATGATTGTTGTGGCTTTGATCTGCATGATTTTCCTGCTACATATCAGATCGGCTTTTGTTGCGATTTTTACATTGCCGGTAGGTATTCTTATCTCTTTTACCGTGATGTATTTTTTTGATATTAACGCCAATATTATGAGTCTTGGTGGAATTGCGATAGCGATAGGTGTAATGGTAGATGCTTCGATCGTCCTTGTTGAAAACGCCCATAAACATCTTGAAAAAGACCGGGGTAAAAAATCTCATACCGAAATTATTATGGCAGCTTCAAAAGAAGTGGGGCCGGCTCTATTTTACAGCCTGCTGATTATTACTGTCTCTTTTCTACCAGTTTTTACATTGCAGGAACAATCCGGAAGAATGTTCAAACCCCTTGCCTATACAAAGACTTTTGCGATGGCGGCATCCTCTGTTCTTGCCATTACGATTATTCCTGTGCTGATGACATTTTTTATAAGGGAGGAGGCGCTCAGTGAAAATATGTCCAAAAAAATGCGCAGGTTAATTCTTATTGCCTGTGCAGTGGTTCCCAGTCTTCTGGTTGCTATTGCAGGTATGGTCGGTATTGATCTTCCCGGGTGGAGCTTTTTTGCTGCAATGGGGCTATCCTGTTTTGCACTGTTATCTCTGATCTCACAGAAGATTATGTCTGAAACAGAAAACCCTCTAAGTAGATTTTTCATCTGGATTTATAAACCGATGATTAAATTTGTTTTGAACTGGCGGAAAATGACGATCGTTGTTGCAATGATTGTTCTTGGCGTAACGTATTATCCCTACTCAAAACTCGGTAGTGAGTTTATGCCGCCTTTAAATGAGGGTGACCTTTTGTATATGCCGACAACGCTTCCCGGTATTTCTATAACAAAAGCGAAGGAGCTACTGCAGCAGACGGATAAAATAATCAAAAAATTTCCGGAGGTGCATCATGTATTAGGTAAAATCGGTCGTGCGGAAACATCGACGGATCCTGCACCCCTTTCTATGATTGAGACAACGATTATGCTTCGTCCCGAAGTCGAGTATGAAATGATCACAAAACAGAGGATTTTTTCCAACTGGGCGGACTGGATAAAAGATCCGTTGCTCTACATATGGCCAGAGGAAGTCAAAGGGAAGATTCTTCATGAATGGCGAAAAAAAAAGATAGAAAGATTTTATTCAGGCTGGCCTTCATTTTTAAAAAAACCGTTTACATATATATTTCCTGAAGAGAGATACATTACAATTGATGAGCTTGCTGACGATCTGAACAGTGCCATTAAGTTTCCTGGTCTTACAAATGCGTGGACGATGCCGATCAAGACCCGAATCGATATGCTTTCAACAGGAATCAAAACGCCCGTCGGTATAAAGCTTATGGGGCCTGACCTTGAGGTTTTATCAGAACTTGGGGCAAGTATTGAAGCTGAGATGAAAAAAATACCGGGGACTTTGTCGGCTTATTCAGAACGAGTCACAGGCGGCAACTATCTTGATTTTAAAATTAAACGGGACTTTATAGCAAGATACGGATTGACCGTTGGTGATGTTCAGGATGTGATCATGACTGCAATAGGCGGCATGAATGTTACTTACACTGTGGAAGGTCTTGAACGATACCCGGTAAATCTGAGGTACAACAGAGAGCTCCGAGATGACATTGATCAGTTAAAACGTGTTCTTGTTCCAACACCATCGGGCGCTCAGGTGCCGCTTGCACAACTTGCAGATCTCGTTATTCATAAAGGGCCTGCCGGTATCAAGAGTGAGAACTCAAGGCGAACCGCCTGGATTTATGTTGATATAAAAGGGGTTGATGTCGGTACATTTGTTGAAACAGCAAGAAAAATAATCGATGAAAAGATCAAAATTCCTACGGGCTACTCAATCGTCTGGTCAGGTCAATTTGAGTATATGGAAAAAGCACGGGAAACGCTTACTATTATTGTGCCGGCAACACTTTTGATCATTTTCGTTCTATTATATCTTCATTTCAAAAATATAACAGAAGCGGCTATTGTAATGGCAAGTCTGCCGTTTGCTCTAATTGGTGGTATATGGCTTCTCTACCTTCTGGATTATAACCTTTCTGTTGCTGTTATTGTAGGTTTTATAGCCCTTGCCGGACTTGCGGCTGAAACGGGTGTTGTGATGCTTGTTTACCTGAATGAAGTATTTAAAAGGAAAACCGGAGAAGGGGAGATGAAACAACTTTCGGACCTTTATAATGCAGTGATTGAAGGGGCCGTTGACAGGGTTCGGCCAAAACTGATGACGGTTGCAACAACACTGATCGGCCTTCTACCCGTGATGTATGGAAGCGGTGCTGGTTCACAGGTGATGAAACGTATTGCTGCACCCATGGTTGGCGGCTTAATATCGTCAACAGTTTTAACATTAATTATAATTCCTGTTGTTTATTATATTGTTAAGAGGAGGACGGTTGAGCGTAACTGATAACAACTAAAAATAAGTGTTAAAAAAATAAAAACTTACTTTAAAAAAAGGAGAAAGATTATGAAAAAAGGATTAATTTATAAAGCAATAGTACTATTCGCGGGTGTTGTTTTGGCAGGAACTGCTTATGCCGGAGATATGGACCATTCTGCCCATGGAGCCCAAAAAGACACTATTGAAAAACCATTTCATGAGTCGATGGTTGATGGTTACCACTTTAAATATAAACTGATTGATATGAGAGCAAAGTTGAAAAATATGAAAGGCGCAGAACATGTTGCTGCAACACATCATCTGATGGTTTTTGTCAGCATGAAACACGGCACCAGTGTAATGCAAGTGACAGAAGCAAAAGCAGGCTATCTTGTGGTCGCACCGGATGGAAAAAAATCACAGGCGATGAGTATGGCAATGGGTGGTGGTTATGGGGCGGATATTAACCTTGGTCAAAAAGGTGAGTATACAATTAAAACAAAGATCGTGGCTGGCGGTAAAAAAGTTGTGGATACTTTTAAACATACAATGAAGTAGATTATCTGCTACAAATACCGATCTCCCATAGTGACAGGGGATGCGAGATCGGTATTTCAATTGTTGTTGAATTTTTACGTCTGTGCCTGAAGATATCTTAAAGAAATTATACGATTCCAGGTTACAGGAGTAATATTATCTTTAATCTGACTCAATGCCAATTCAACGCAAACCCAGACTAAAAATCTGGTAAAGTGCGATTTTCAAAAACTTCTATGTGAATGCTTACTATCTGTAATCTAGCTCAATTGTAAGTCAACATTTCTGTGGCTTAACTTCTGAGGGGAATATCCCTCGAAAAAAGTCTATTAATTCATCTATTTATATTTCTTTTTTAATCGCTTTGCCAAGTATTTACTCTTTTTTCACCCGTTATACTTTGCTTTTAATTCATAAAATGCATGAGTACTTTTGACATTAGAAAAATCTTGATCTTTCTCTATCTCTTCCCAAGAGTGGAAGCCTTTTCTAATTGCCTGTTCCAACCAGTCGATGGAATTCTCGATTTGGTTTTTCTTGGAATACAGACATGCAATATTATAGTACAGGATAGGTATAGAAGGCCTGAAGCTGACCATTTTTTTAAAATACGTAATTGACTTGTCGTTCTCATTTTGGGAGGCATAAATGAATGCCAGATTTTGTAGTGCGCTAAAAAAATTGGGTTGAATGGCCAAGGTTTTATTATAATATACTATTGCGTTGTCCATGTTGCCCTTCTTTTGATACAAATTTGCAATTGCATGATATATCAAATGATTATTT
>JQIA01001062.1_pt1 | contig 14693 bp, 13 predicted proteins | sample 811431 | NCBI WGS metagenome assembly JQIA01 (sample SAMN02998118, study PRJNA258478) | marine sediment metagenome | biome: marine; feature: seafloor; material: sediment; isolation source: oil-polluted sediment collected from 3 locations (0.5 km, 0.7 km and 0.9 km)... | place: USA: Gulf of Mexico ... | reverse complement strand
CTTTTTACGTATAACGTATCGAATATATTTTATTTTCAGCCAGATAAAATACAAACCATGGAGGCATTAATGGAGAAAAAAGAAAAGAAAAAGAAAGAGCTGCCACCGGCCAGCGAACTTTCGTCTTGTGATTCAACAGTTCAGATGATTGAAAAGGCAAGACGTGATGGCGTCAGCACGGCCTGGGACAGAGCTGTCGAGATGAAACCCTGTCCGATTGGGGTTGAATCGGCATGCTGTAAAAACTGCTTTATGGGGCCCTGTCGCCTGAATGTCAGAGACCCGTATTCAAAGGTAGGAATCTGTGGCGCAACCATTGATACGATCATGGCAAGAAACTTTGCCCGGATGGTAGCAACCGGTACCGCAGCACACAGTGACCACGGCCTTTGTATTCTGGAACTCTTCAGGGAGGTGGCCAAAGGAAATATCGCAGACTATACCATCAAGGACCCGATGAAACTCGAGGCACTTTCAAAAGAACTCGACCTGGCGACCGAGGGAAAAAGTGTTCAGGAGATGGCCCTTGCATTATATGACGAACTTTTAAAGACCTATACCAATATTAATGGCGAACTCCCGTTCGTAAAACGTGTGCCTGAAAAAACAGCCGAGCAGTGGCGAAAGCTCGACATCATGCCGCGTGGTGCGATGAAAGAAGTCATGGAGATGATGAGCAGGACACATATCGGATGTGACCAGCATTATGAGAACATCACCAAACAGAGCAGCAGAACAGCTCTGGCAGATGGTTGGGGTGGTTCCATGATCGCAACGGAACTCTCTGATATCATGTTCGGTACCCCTTCGCCAACACATGCTGAAGTGAATATGGGCGTTTTAAAAGAGGATTATGTCAATATTATCGTGCACGGGCATGAACCAAATCTTTTTGAGTCAATGCTTCTTTCCGTAAATGACCCGTTTTATGTGGTCATGGCGAAGGAAAGAGGGGCAAAAGGCATCAATCTTGTTGGTATGTGCTGTTCAGGTGCTGAGATGATGTCAAGACACGGTATTCCCCATGCCGGTAACTTCGGTTCCACGGAAGCCATTCTTGTAACCGGTGCTGTAGATGCAATGGCAGTAGACATTCAGTGCATCAAACAGGGCCTTACAAAGGTTGCAGAATGCTATGATACGCCGCTTATTACAACAAACCCGAGATGTCATATCGAGGGTGCAACCCATATTGAATTCCACGAACACACCCCTTCCGAGTGTACGGATGAAATCGTCACAAAGGCCATTGCGAGGTTTGCAACCCGGTCAATGCCGATTGAAATCCCAAAGAAGGTCTCCACGGGTGTCCATGGATTCTCTTATGAATATATCAACTATATGCTGGGTGGTAGTTTCAGAGGCGGCTACACGCCACTGAACGAAAACATAATAAACGGCAGAATCAGAGGCGTTGCAGGTGTTGTAGGCTGTGTTAACCCAAAAGTTAAGCAGGACAGTATGCACATTGCCCTTGTAAAAGAACTGATTAAAAATGATGTACTGGTTCTTCAAACCGGATGTTCTCAGATTTCGCTTGCCAAAGAAGGCCTGCTGGTCCCTGAAGCAGCTCAATTTGCAGGTCCCGGCCTGGCAGAAGTCTGTGAAACTGTTGGCATGCCACCGGTATTGGGTTTAGGATCATGTGTTGATAATACACGAATACTGATTGCTGCATCAGAAATGGTAAAAACGGGTGGCCTTGGCGATTGTATCGCAGACCTGCCGGCTGCAGGTGCCGCCCCTGAATGGATGAGTGAAAAGGCAATAGCAATCGGTCAGTATTTTGTAGCATCAGGCGTTTATACAATTTTTGGTGTCGGATTTCCGATTATCAAGGATACCAAGTTTCATGACCTGCTCTTTGACGGTCTTGAAAAACAGGGCCTTGGTAAATGGGGCTTTACAATCGACCCGATTGAGATGGCGCACATGATGATCGCGCATATTGACAAAAAACGGGCGGCTCTTGGTATAGACAAGGCAAGAGAACGTGTCCTTTTAGACATGTCAGACAGGCGAGTCATTGGCTGATTCCATCTGTCTTTCAATTAACCTGCCCGGCTTCGGCCGGGCTAATATAAAGGATTTAGGTATTAGATGTTGGGTATTTGCAAAGGTGCCTTCGCCGCGTAGCAAGTGCCCTTGGGGTGCGGACGGTCAATTTATATATAAGGACTGAGCGTAGCGATTCATTCGCTAACACCTGATACCGCAATGTCATTAACTTAAGGAGGCAGGTATTAGCTTTTAGCCTTTAGGTATTAGCAGAGGTGCCCTGCGGGCGGTCAATTTATAAAACGAATAGAGCGTAGCGATTCATTTGCTAACACCTAACACCTCCATTTATACGAGAGATATCTTATGATCATTTTTGACGGCAAATACGACTGGGATGGAAAAAAAAGAGGCGATAAATTCCCCGTCATCTGGTGGCCCGGCTCGTACAGAATTAAAATCATCGATCTTCAGGCAATGTCGCCGGGTGTTATTCACATTAAGCCATATCTCTGTCTCTTTTCCGGCATAGACAGTGAATATAACATCAAGACACGGTTTGAGCGTTTTGCCGTTCAGGTCGCAGAGGCGTTTAACCTTGATCCGGAAAAAATCCTCTGGGTGGAAACGCTTTCAAAAGAAGACGTTCCGGAGATGGATGTCGCAATGCTTGAGACTGTAACAAAATTGAAAAATGAAACAATTTACAAAACAATCTGGCGTCAGATACGTCCGAATGAGTTAAAACTGGTTAAAAGCTACGGGCTTTCTGAGCAGTAAGCCCACAACAATTACAAAATGGCATATTACTTTTCCGGGTTTGAGATGTTGGTTGAAGGGACCATAAACAAGGAGAGGTCGGAAGTAATATGCCAGATATAAGGGACTTTCTATTCTGAAAAAAATGATTTTGGATATTCTCTGTTTTTTCCCTTGAGTTTCGGGAGTCATGACGCTATTTTTCAGGGAATCAATTAACAGAGGACATATGCCGGACATTACAACACTATTAGACATAATTGAAGAAGAAGTGAAAGACTATCGGGTACCCGTTGTGGACCTGATTTCTGCGCAGACAAAAGACCCGTTTAAAATTCTGGTTGCAACAATACTTTCTGCACGAACCAAAGACGAAACAACAGCAGAAGCCTCAACAAGGCTCTTTAAAAAAGCTGATGACCCCGAATCTCTTTCCCGACTTTCGGAAAAAGAGATAAGTGATCTCATATACCCTGTTGGATTTTATAAAAGCAAGGCAGGCTATCTGAAAAAACTACCTGAAGCGATGAAAGCATTTGGCGGAAAAGTACCTGATGATATAGACGACCTTGTGACCCTGCCTGGTGTTGGGCGAAAGACAGCCAATCTTGTTGTCAGCACAGGTTTCGGAAAACCCGGTATCTGTGTCGACACCCATGTACACCGCATCATGAATATCTGGGGCTATGTAAAAACAAAAACCCCCCTTGAAACCGAAATGGTTCTTAGAAAAAAACTCCCGAAAGAATACTGGCTTCTTGTTAACAGAGTCCTTGTCGCCTATGGACAGGGAACATGCAGGCCTGTGTCCCCCCATTGTTACAGGTGTGTGATAGAAGAATTCTGCCCGCAAAAAGGGGTTAAGCCAAGAAAGGTAAAGAAATAAAGATAAAAGTCAGAAGGCAGGGGCGTCAGAAAATGACGTCGCCGGTACTCCGGTTTTTATTCCTGAACTGAGACAGAAGATGGTTCATAACTGTCTCATACGAATGAGACAGTTATGCTCCAATATTAATAAAATAAGGTATCTGCTGTAAATTTGCAAATACCTGAAACCCGAATCCCTTTATATATCTTCAATCACTCTTCCAGAGCCTTTCTGAAAGCATCAACCTCCGTTACAGGCAATTTACAGGTACCGCTTTCACACACATAAGCTGTTGTTGCCTGATTGATGATCGCCCGTCCGGAAAGAAGTGGGACCATACGCTGAACGTCATCTGTTAAAGCGTGTTCATCAACAACAGCGATAACCCTGTTCGGCAGGTAAATACCTCTGAAAACGTCCAGAAATGCTTCAGCATGATGGCTATCCGGACCTGGCGTTATTAGAACAATCTCCTTAGGGGTATCATAATAATAATCCAGCGCCATTGCTATCTCGCTGCAGGCGGCAGGATTCTGGACTGTTATTTTTGAAAATGCCGTCAGTGCTTTTTCAGCATGCTCAAATAACTTTTTATCATCAGTAAAGGAGTGAAGCCTCAACAGATTTAAAACAGCAATTGCATTCGGTGCAGGTGTGGCATTGTCAAGACAGGGTTTCTCTCTGGCCGGTAATTTATCATGGGCAGCAGAGGTCATAAAAAAACCACCCGTTGTCTTATCTTCAAACAGCTCAACCATCATCTCAGTATAATGGATAGCATTTGTCAGCCATTTTGTCTCACCAGTGGCTTCATAAAGATCAATGAATCCCTGGACTAAAAAAGCATAATCATCAAGATAGGCGTTATTTCTAACGTTTCCGTCTTTAAAGCTTCGATAAAGAATCCCGTCTTTAACAAGGGAGGCCAGAATAAATTCCGCGGCAGTTTTACCCGCTTCGATATATTTTTTCTCTCCCAGTACCAGCCCTGCTTTTGCAAACGCTGAAATCATCATCCCATTCCATGCTGTAAGGATCTTGGTATCTGTAAAAGGTGGTTCTTTTTTTTGCCGCTCTATATAAAGCGTCTGTTTAATCTCTGAAATTCGCGCTTCAAAAGCCTCTTTATCCAATCCGGTCTCTTTTCGGATTTCTTCCGGATCATCTTTAATATGCGGGATATAACGGCCTTCAAAATGGGGCTGTCCCTCAAGTGAGAAAAAACGTTTTGCAAGAGCCAGTTTCTCAGCATCCAGAATCGTTTCAAGCTCTTCCTGTGACCAGGTAAAAAAGTACCCCTCCTCTTTCTCTCCTGATGGCGTCAGCGTATCTGCGTCTGTTGCAGAATAAAAGCCGCCTTCCTTCGACGTCATTTCTTTTGACACATAATCAAGAATCTCAATTGCCACGCGCCTGAAAAGTTCATTACCACTGGCTTGCCAGCCCTCAAGGTAAGCCGGGACAAGGAGGGCATTGTCATAAAGCATTTTTTCAAAATGAGGGACGAGCCATTTTTCATCGGTTGCATAACGATGAAATCCGCCACCGGCCTGATCGTACATCCCCCCTTTTGCCATATTATCAAGGGTGTTAACCGCCATATCAAGACTTGCTGAGGTACCTGTCTTCTTCCAGTGTCGCAGCAGAAACCGGACATTCATTGTTGCCGGAAACTTTGGGGCAGACCTGGTTCCGCCATATTTCGGATCGTATATCCCGGAAAAAACCTGTGCAGTCTTATCGATAACGGATGCATCAGGAATAGCCGTTCCCGCTTCAGGAATAAGTGCCTGCCTCATGAACTCAGTTAACTGGGCACCTACAGAAAGAAGAGACTCCGGTCTTGTTGTCCAGGCATTCTGGATCTGCCCCAGCATGGTCAGGAATCCATGTGCCCCCCCCCTGTCGCCATCCCTTGCCGGAAAATAAGTCCCGCCAAAAAAAGGAACAAAGTCAGGCGTAAGCCAGACATTCAGGGGCCACCCGCCGCTTCCGTTCATCAGCTGGACAGCACTCATATAAACGGAGTCAACATCGGGCAATTCCTCCCTGTCTACTTTCACAGGAACAAAATGGCCGTTGAGAAATTCTGCAATTTCCTCATCTTCAAAAGACTCCTCCTCCATCACATGACACCAGTGACAAGTCGAATATCCGATGCTCACAAAGAGAGGCCGGTTAAGTTCTTTTGCTTTTTTAAATGCCTCTTCTCCCCAGGGATGCCAGTCCACCGGATTATGCGCATGCTGTTGAAGGTACGGGCTTGTTTCATTAAACAGCCGATTTGTGTATATTGGCTTCCCATCGTCAAGGAGGTGCCTTGTCCGCGGACTGTACGTAACCGTCTCTGCTATCTCTTTCATATTTTTATCATCTGTCATTTTAGCACACTCCGTTTTGTATTTTTATTTATCCCCGACTGAGAATTTTTTCCTTTTAAAATATCGCTTTTACAAATAAGGTAAAAAAAGAATCGATCAGGTCTGCAACATAATAATTAATACAAGAAATATGCCATCAATATAGGTATTAGCATTAGGATATCAGGTGTTAGTCGTTGACTCACATCGCCCGGACACATAAAACTGTCTTAAAATAGAGTAGCGATTGTGGTTACGTCATGGGTCAGTAACAAAAACAGCGAAGAATTTTGGCATGATAATTGAAATGATTAGGGCAATGTCTGTTTATTAACAGCAGCGTGAGACACCTGCCGGATAAACCGTCTGTTCTAATAATATGCGATACACTACTGACTAATTTACACTGATAAAAATAAAAAAGGGGAAAGATATGATTTCAGAAAAAATTGAAACGGCATTTAATGAACACATGAACGAAGAGATATTTTCCGCCTATCTCTATTTTTCAATGGCAGCCCATTTTGAATCAACAAGCCTTGACGGATTTGCAAGCTGGATGAAGCTTCAGGCGACGGAAGAACTCTCCCACGCTTCAAAATTTTATAATTTTATCTTTGAAAGGGGCGGCAAAGTCACTTTGACTGCCATAGCCGGACCGGAAACAGCCTGGGACTCTCCCATGGCAGCATTTAAAGACGCGCTTAACCATGAAGAATCAATATCGGCAAGGATCAATACCCTTGTTGATATTGCGCATGAAGAGAAAGATCATGCGGCAGCTATCTTCCTTCAATGGTTTGTCACAGAACAGGTTGAAGAAGAAGCAACTGCAGGCAAAATTATTGACCAGCTTAAGATGCTTGAAAATCAGCCAGGTGGTATTTATCATCTGGATAAAGAACTTGGCGGCAGAAGCGGCGATCCGGCTCTACTCTTTCCGGGCATTTTTGGTGCTCAGTAAACCATAGAGACATCAATGCAAAAATTGTGGATAGGTCTTCTGATTTTAAGTGTCGTCCTGATTGGCTGTCTTCATGCCTTTACACCCGGGAGCATGCATTTTTTCCATGACACGTTCAGAAGACTCAGCTACTTCCCCATAACGATTGCTGCAATTTTATTCGGCGTAAGAGGCGGGCTTGCCATATCCGGCCTGACCTCTCTCGCCTTTATCCCACATCTTTTAATATTTATAGGCGAATCTCCGGAGACATGGCTTAGTGAGCTGACGGAAGTGGCTCTTTACCTTCTGGCCGGTTTTGTTATCGGTCTGATTGCTGAAAAAGAAAAAACCCTCCGTAAAAAATTTCAGGCACTATCAGAAAAACTTGAACGATCTTATCAAAGACTCCATGAGGGGGCAAAACAACTGATCGATATAGAAGAGCAACTCAGAAAAAGTCAAAAAATTTCGACAATAGGCCAGCTCTCAGCATCAATTGTTCATGAAGTAAAAAACCCCCTTGCCTCTATCAGAGGCGCTGCAGAAATACTCCTTGAGGATTATCCCCCTGACAATAAGAAAAGAAAATTTCCTGAAATAATTATCAAAGAGACTGGCAGGTTAAATAAGACAGTCAACGATATCCTGCATTTTGCAAAACCAGCCTTCAGGCAAAAGGATAATTTTAAACCCTTAATAAAAATTATAGATCACGTCTCATCACTGGTTACTGCCCAGCTGGCAAGAAACAACGTTGAACTTACCATCAACATCACACAGGAAGCTGAAGAATTTCACGCTGATGGTGATCAGCTGGGACAGGTCTTTTTAAATCTGATCTTAAACGGGAGTGACGCTGTGGGCAAAAACGGCACAATCAGCCTGCAGGCAATAAGAGAAACAAACGGCATTAAAATTTCAATTAAAGATACCGGACCGGGTGTACCCGAAGATATGAAAGAGAAAATTTTCGACCCGTTTTTTACAGGGAAAACTGAAGGAACCGGCCTTGGACTTGCCATCAGCCGAAAAATAATAGAAAGCCAAGGTGGCTTACTCTCACTTGACAATACAAATAAGACCGGTGCTGAATTTATCATCACCATTCCTGAAGAGGAAACATATGAGTGACCTGATACTCCTGATTGACGACGATGACTCGCTTCTTGCGGTCACAGAATATAACCTCACATCTGCCGGTTTTTCTGTGATCACTGCTTCCTCAGGCGAAATGGGACTTGCAGCATTTAAAAAAGAAAAGCCCTCCCTCGTCATCACGGATGTCAAATTAGGAGATATTTCAGGCCTTGAACTTGTGACAGCGATCAAAGCCGCTTCACCCGAGACACAGATTATCGTCTTTACAGCATTCGGATCCATCGAAATGGCCGTCGAAGCCATGCGAAGGGGTGCTTTTAACTTTATTCCCAAACCCTTTGACAGAGAGACGCTGAGACTCTCCTGCAAAAAAGCGCTTGAATTCAAATCGCTGAAGACTCAGAATACAGATCTTGTTGAAGAAATCGAGCAACTGACCGGAACTGCCGGTATAAAAACAGCCAGCAGTGTAATGCAGAAACTGCTGGATACTGCCGTGAGAGTCGCCGGTTCAGAAGCCTCTGTCATGATCACAGGCGAATCAGGTACCGGCAAAGAAGTCCTTGCACGATTGATTCACCAGAACAGCTCCAGAAAAAAAGGGCCAATGATCTGTGTAAACTGTGCTGCAATACCGGATACACTTATCGAGAGTGAGCTCTTTGGACATGTTAAAGGCTCATTTACAGGGGCTGTCAATGAAAGGAAAGGGAAATTTTTATCTGCAAAAGGCGGCACCCTCTTTCTTGATGAAATCGCTGAAATGAAGACTGAAATGCAGGCAAAACTGTTAAGAGCTGTCCAGGAGATGGCAGTTGAACCCGTCGGTTCGGATAAGAGTGTTAAAACTGATTTCAGACTGATTACAGCAACCAACCAACCCCTTCAGGAGATGGTCGACTCACAGCGATTCAGAGAGGATCTCTTCTATAGAATAAGCGTTATTCCGCTTCATATCCCACCATTACGTGAACGTACAGAGGATATTCTCCTTTTGGCAAATCATTTTTTAAAACAATTCAAAGCGCCGTCTGATATGAAATTCTCACATGAGGCTGTTAAAGTATTAAGCAGACATCGCTGGCCCGGTAATATCCGGGAGCTTCAAAACACGGTGGAACGAGCTGTTATTCTCGGCAGGGGAAAGACCATAGATGCCGGCGACCTGAACCTGATAAAGCCTGAGACAAAAAGCCGGCTCCCTGAAATCCCGGATGAAGGCCTCTCCCTTGAGGATTTTGAAAAAAAACTGATACAAAGTGCACTGAAAAAAGCTGGTGGTAATCGGTCTGAAGCTGCCAGGCTGTTAAAAATCCATCGCCATGTTCTTATATACCGGCTTGAAAAATTCAATATCAATTAAAATCATAAAAATATTCAGTTATATTGAAATGGAATTTTGACTTTTTTTTTCATTTCATATAAAGATATTCCTTACTTATAAAAATATGAATTTATATATCAGGAGGATATTTACAATGTTGAAGGACGGAGAAAAAGGCGCAGTACTACAGAGAGACAAGGAAACATTTGCAGTTGCCCCACATATTCCATGCGGTGTTATCACCCCTGACCAGCTTAGAAAATTAGCTGATGCCGCAGAAAAGTACGATGCCGCGGCTGTAAAAATTACAAGTGCTGCCAGAGTTGCTCTTGTTGGTATAAAAGAAAATGATATCGATAATTTATGGGAAGATCTTTCCATCCCCTTCGGCCATGCAGTCGGCCTTTGCGTAAGAAGCATCAAAGCCTGTCCGGGAACGACATTCTGTAGAATAGGTCAACAGGACAGCCTTACTATGGGTATGAAGCTTGATGAGATTTACCATGGGATGGAACTCCCGAGTAAAACAAAAATGGGCGTCAGCGGATGTAACAACCAGTGCGCTGAAAACTGTATCAAAGATATTGCCCTCTTAGGTAAAAAAGGTGGCTGGACAGTTCAGATCGGCGGAAAAGGTACATCCAAGCCAAGACTGGCTGATGTTCTTGTTGAAGGTCTTAATGATGAAGAGGCGCTTAAAATGGTTGCAACCTTCGTCACTTACTATAAAGAGACAGCCAAAAAGCATGAACGTGTTGGTAAACTGATCGACCGTATTGGTCTTGAAGAAGTCAAAAAAGCTGTTCTTCCTGAATACGTTGCAGAAGAAGCATAAACAGTATTTGTAAAAACACTCAACCAGTCAGCTAATGCTGACTGGTTGTTTAGCCTGATACAGGCTTCTTATAATAAGCCCTGCAAACTTCACGTCCGCTCCCCCATGAAACAACAGTATTGTCTCAGAGAAACGACAATTATGTCTCAGACAAACCACCTTTTTTCTGCAGTAACACCAGTGAGCGCTGCTTTCACGCCTGAATGTTTCTGGCAGGGATCTTGCTATAATAAATCCGTAACCATTATAAACAAGGAGACCCGCAATGAAACTGACAATTGAAAAAAATATTACAGAGTTTAAACCAGAGACAGAAGCTGAAAAACAGCAACTGAACGCACTCTGGAATACCGTTGTTGACTGTGTAAAATTCAACAAGAAACTGGTCCCTGTCGGTGAATATATCCCCGGCAAGACTGAAACAGCAAAATTTGTGATCGAAGACTAAAGGACCCCTTTTATGAACTTTCCTGATCTGATTTCCCGGCGACGCGCTGTTAATTTTTTTGCCCCTGAAAAAGACGTTCCCCATGACCTGTTGAAACAAATTATTGAACTGGCTGCATCAACACCGTCCAGCTTCAACCTGCAACCCTGGAGTCTCATTGTTTTAAGAGACGAAGAAGAGAAAATGAGACTCAGGAAGCATGCAATGAATCAGCCAAAGGTCAGTGAAGCTCCGGTCACCCTTATTGTCCTCGCAGACAGAGACAGCTGGAAAGATGAGCACCCGTTTGTAGACAGAAATTTCGCAGAAATGATCAAAGCCGGGACTGCGTCAGAAGGAAAAGACGGCTGGTACAGCCGGGCACGCAAAAAGCTCTATGGCGCAACACCTGAAACAGAGCTCGCATTTGCCTGTAAAAACACATCTTTTTTTGCAATGACGCTCATGCTTGCAGCTCAGGGCTTAGGCTTAAACACGCACCCAATGGATGGATTTGATCAGGCAGGTGTAAAAAAAGAATTTAATATCCCGGATAATTACTGGGTGCCGGTTCTGATTTCTCTCGGCTATTTTGACGAATCCAAAAAGCTTGCGCCGACTAAATGGCGAAAGTGTTATGATGAGATTGTTGTGAGGTTTTAAAATTGATGCATCGGGCGTATGGTTAATTGATAATTCAGTTTCTCACCTCTTTATCTGTATATCCAAAATCTGCATCAATGGTTGAAATAACGAAATCCCGTAGGGCGCGACCGGCAGGTCGCAATATAATTTATCCTTGATATAAAATTTCCTTTTCAAGGACAGGCATTACTTTTATCAAAAAAAGGTCATATTCAAATTCGGCATTACCGTAATACGGGCGACCTGCCGCTCGCACCCTACATCATCAGGTATCGTACAAATCAACATTGTTAAAAAGAAGTAACCATGGCGGAGTCAATTCCTGCTATTATTACCCCGTCAACCCGCAAACCACATTTAAATCCTCTCCCTGAACAATCTGTGCAAAGCGCTTGCCGTTTTGGCTGTTTTTCTTATAAAAACGGATACAGTTTTTTACGATCTCAACGACTTCATCTTCTGAAAAAAGACCCTCGATTTCCTGAGCCAGCACAGGGTGCCTCCCAAGTTTGCCGCCAAGCATTACCCTGAACCCCTTTATTCCCTCTGCAAGGGTTCCTGTGGGACATTTAACAATGCATTTTTTGCAGGCAAGACAACGATCAAAATCGATGACCGGTTTTTCATTTTCGTCATCAAGAGTAACCGCATCTTCAGCACAAACATCAACACAGGCTCTGCACAATGTACAGCCTTCATTTGTTATCTCTGGGAAACAGGCCCCGATTATACCGATATCTTTAATCTGTGGCTGAGAACAGGCATTGGGGCAATCGGCAAGGGTAACCCTGAAGTCATGATGAAATTTTAAATCCCCTTTTACATGCTGTTTTAAAAACCCGAGAATATCCTCTTTCTTTAACAAGTCTTCCAATCGTTTCAACAACCCGTCACCGTCAACAGCCCGGTTCGGGCAGGCACCACCGGTTCCGAAACAGGTATCGATCTGATACCCCTTTACTTCTGAAGACATATTTGACAAAAACCGTTTCCGGGTCTTCTCAACCTCTTTCAATGTAATCTGTTTTTTATTCTCAGCCAGCGCCTCTTTCTCAACCCGCGCCCGGACTTTTTTTCTTACAAAAAACGGTACTTTTTTGACGGCCTCTTCTGCTTCTGTTGTCCATTCCATGACTATATCCTGTTACGTTGTATTGGTTATTTTTTTAATTATATTATCTCAAAAAAATCATAAATAGGATATGACTTAAATCAATTTTTCACTCTGGATACTCTAAGACACCTTTAAAAGCCCTGACAGCTTCTATAAAGAAAACTGTCAATCATTCAATGATAGCGACAATACTCAGGTTCACACAAAGTACCCCGGATTGAACAATTCAGTTTTACCGGGATATCAAAAAATCATTAACTTCCGTGACAACCATTTTGGGACATGTTAGTTATAAAGGATAAAAAGTTAATGTTAGAACATTTCTAAATTTTTATCAAAATACCGATTCTGTATAATAAACAATCTTATAGTGGGAGGTCTAATTTGTCTGACTACAACGTAATTAGCCAACAGCTTGAAAAATTCTTCAGCGATCAGAGCCAGGGCGCACAGCAGCGTGTCTCGATGGGCGGACCGGTCAATGACATATACGCTGCATTGTCATCTATCCGACAGGTATTGCCTGAACACGATGCGCAAACCCGATTGAAAAAGTGGGTCCCTCGTGCACGGAAAGCACTCGCGGCAGAACGTAAACGTTTTCGTAAGGAGAACGGGGATAGCGCGGGGTGGGGGGCAGCCACATTCAGCGAGTTATCGGATATTCTGATAGGCCTCCTCACCGATGCGTAAATCTTAAAACCATGTTATTCTTTTTGTTTCACGATTGTACCTGAAGCTTCGACATCAACCTTGCCAGGCCAGAAAGGAAACCAGCTAAGCATGAAAAAGTAATTGGAACCCCGGTCTTCAATTTTAAGGTTCAAATTTAAAATTGCGTCCCAGCTGCTTCTTTTACCTGCGTATTGACATCATCAGAAAAACCCACAGACGACAGTGGAACAAGCCCCCGGAAGGATTAATTAACAATTAAGACAGTTAGGTATTAAAACAGTCTCTTTTAATGTCAAAAAAAAAATGGTGGTATAATATTTTCAGATAAACGTGTATATCTTCGATTCATTTGCACCCATATAAGAGGACGAACGTGATAAAAAACACATTCAGTTTACCAAAATTTTTTGTAAAAGATCACGTTTTTGATGTAATAAAAGCAGATGATCTTTCTTATGTTGAATATCGTCAATATCAGGAACAGGGGAAAAATGAGCTGTTACTTACCTCATATATGTTTGTTGTGGTATTATGCGGTACAAAGCACATCCATACGGGCTCTCACACTTTTGAAATCGGAAACGGCAATGGTTTTTTTGCCCGAAAAGGGTCGTATATCGTTTCCGAAAGAATGTCCTCTGAAACCGGGAGATTTGAAAGCCTTATATTTTTCTTCGAGGATCGGTTTCTGTTAAACTTTATCACACAACATGTTTCTGACAAAAACAGCATAAGAAAAAATAATCCCCAGCCAGACATTTTACCTGTCAGCCTCACCCCTTTTTTAAAAACAAACATCGAAGCGATACTTCCCCATTTTGCAAAACAGACAGAACATTCTAAAAACATTCTCCGATTAAAATTTGAAGAAATTTTGTTAAACCTTCTTGATGGGGATGTTAATCATGAATTTCACAACTATTTAAGGAGTTTTCATCAGGACAGAAAAAAAGATCTCGCTGATATTGTTGAAAAAAATCTGACAAAACCGCTGAATAATGAAGAACTGGCAAAAATGTCTGGAAGAAGCCTGACAACCTTTAAACGGGATTTTTATAAAACCTTCGGAGAATCACCCAGAGGCTGGATAAACAAAAAGAGAGTTGAAAGAGCTTATTCAATTCTCAAAAGCACTGATAAGAATGTTACTGATGTCTGTTATGAAACAGGATTCAGCAGCATTTCTCATTTTATTCAGTTATTTCGGAATTCATACGGCATTACCCCAAAACAATTTCAAAAAGACCAGGCCAAACAAAAAAAGGACCATATGCGATAGAACCGTTCAGAGTGACGGTGTATAACAGTTTCAGACTTTTTCAGATTAACATTGAAAAAAAGGAGTCATGAAATGAAAAAAGTTATACTAATGTCGGTTCTTTTTGGATTTATCTGTATCGGAAGTGCCGGTGCAGGGGAATTCACACTGAAAAGTAATGATTTATCCGGACAACTGACGGCGTCTCAGGTGTTTTCCGGTTTTGGATGTAGCGGAAAAAACATTTCCCCTAATTTAAAATGGATCAATGCACCGGAAGGAACCATGAGTTTTGCTGTAACCGTATATGATCCGGATGCACCTACCGGAAGCGGATTTTGGCACTGGGTCATTTTTAACATTCCTTCAACTGCAAATGAATTAGT
>JQIA01001061.1_pt1 | contig 14695 bp, 13 predicted proteins | sample 811431 | NCBI WGS metagenome assembly JQIA01 (sample SAMN02998118, study PRJNA258478) | marine sediment metagenome | biome: marine; feature: seafloor; material: sediment; isolation source: oil-polluted sediment collected from 3 locations (0.5 km, 0.7 km and 0.9 km)... | place: USA: Gulf of Mexico ... | reverse complement strand
GGTAATAACCTGTATGTAAAGAATCTACGTAAAACTGATGATTTTGTGATGTTAACAAAAGGATTTAACTATGACTATAATGTTTTAGATCAGGTTGGTGATAATCTAATTGTTTTAACAAATTTTAATGCTCCAAAGTACAAATTAGTTCGCATAAATGTTAATTCATTGAATGTTGGAAATTGGATTGATGTGTTACCAGAAAAGAAAGAAGTTCTTCAAAAGTGCGTACTAGCAGGCGACAAAATAATAGCTTCATATATGCAGGATGCCAAAACAAAACTAGAGGTTTGTACAACAAAAGGAGCTTATTTGTATGATATTGAATTGCCTACATTAGGTAGTGTTAGTGGAATAAGCGCCTCTACAGAGAGTAATGAGGCTTTTTATACTTTCAAATCATTTACTGTTGCTCCAACCATTTTTAAATATAATGTAGAAAATAATACTAGCGAAATTTATTTTGAACCACAGATTGATTTTGATTCAAAAGATTACGAAACAAAACAAATCTTTTATAAAGGAAAAGATGGAATTAAAATTCCAATGTTTATTGTACATAAGAAAGGTTTGGAGCTTGATGGAAATAATCCTACATTATTATATGCTTATGGAGGGTTTAATAGAAGTAAATTACCAAATTTCAAAGAAGATAGAATCGTTTGGTTAGAAAACGGTGGTGTTTTTGCCTTAGCTAATATTCGTGGAGGAGGAGAGTATGGAGAGAATTGGCATAGAGCAGGAGTGCGTTTAAATAAACAAAACGTATTCGATGATTTTATTGCTGCATCTGAATATTTAATTCAAGAACAATATACATCATCTGAAAAACTTGCAATTCAAGGTGGCTCAAATGGAGGATTGTTAATTGGAGCAGTGGTAAATCAACGTCCAGATTTATTTAAAGTAGCTTTCCCAGAGGTAGGAGTTTTAGATATGCTTCGTTTTCATAAATTTACTATTGGCTGGGCTTGGGTAGAAGAATATGGATCAAGTGCTGACTCAATTCAGTTTCAGAACTTATATAATTATTCTCCATTGCATAATATTAATGAGGATGTTGATTATCCTGCAATTATGGTAATTACAGCCGATCATGACGATAGAGTTGTTCCTGCACATTCATTTAAATATATTGCAACAATGCAAGAAAAGTATGATGGAAAAAATCCTACTTTTATAAGGATACAAACAAAAGCTGGACATGGTTCAGGAAAACCAACAAGTATTAAAATTCAAGAAGCAACTGATAAATGGTCCTTTGCATTATATAATATGGGAGTAAAACCAGAATAAAACGAAATTGTAAAGATTGTTTATAAAAAAACAAAAAAATTTTTAATTAAAACTGCTTTGAAGTTTATCTTTGAAGCAGTTTTTTAATAAATAAATAAGTGGATTTAAATTACATTGTAATAGAGGGAAATATTGGAGCAGGTAAAACGACTCTGTCTAAAATGATTGCAAGAGAATACAATGCAAAGATTATTTTAGAACAGTTTGCAGATAATCCTTTTCTACCCAAATTTTATAAAGAACCCGATAAATATTCTTTTCAACTGGAACTGTCCTTTTTAGCTGAACGATATCAACAACTTAACAATGAATTAACCTCAAGAGATTTATTTAAAACTTTTACTGTTGCTGATTATTATTTTATGAAATCGTTGATTTTCGCCCGTGCTACTTTAAAAGAAGATGAATATAACTTATATCGACAAATATTTAATATAATTTATAAATCGATTCCAAAGCCTGATTTATATGTTTATTTGCATATGGACGTTAAAAAGCTTGCAAATAATATTTCAAAACGAGGTAGAGATTATGAAAAAGAAATAGATAAGGAGTATTTACTAAAGCTTCAAGAAGGGTATTTCGACTTCTTTAAGCAGCAAAACGATATTTCATATCTAATAATTGACTCGAATGACATGGACTTTGTTGAAAATCAAAGAGATTACTCAAGAGTTAAAGATCTGATTTTTAATAATGATTATCCGATTGGAATTAACAGAATAACCATATAATCCCTTATATATTATATATTTTACGGTTTTTTTTTTTTTTTTGACTAAAACATATTAAGTTTGTAATATAAGTCGAAAAGCTGAACTAGCAATTTAAAAACAAATAACTTAATCAAACTATGAAAAGAATTAACTATTTAGCATCTTTCTTATTTGCTGCAATACTTTTAAGTAGCTGTGGTGGATTAGATAAAATGAAAGAAGAAGCTTCTAATATTCAGTACAGTGTAACACCTAGTCCACTTGAAATGCATGCAGGCGTAGTAAAGTATGAAGTAAAAGGTGATATTCCTGCTGAATGGTTCAACAAAAAAGCAATTGTTGAATTTACCCCTGTATTCAAATATGAAGGTGGCGAAGAAGTTTTGGAATCAAAAACGTTGCAAGGAGAAAGTGTTGAAGCAAACAATAAAGTAATTGCTTTTGAGACTGGTGGTTCTGTTGAATTTACTGGTGAATTTGAGTATCAAGAAGCAATGAGAAATGGCGAACTTGAAATTAGAGGATTAGCTACTATTAAGGATAAAACCTTAGATTTAGTTGCTTATAAACTAACTGATGGTACTGTTTCTACTCCATTATTAGTAATGGTAGATCCTATGCCAGTAGCTGTAAAAGATAACTTCCAAAGAGTTATTTCTGAAACAAAAGAAGCTGATATTCATTATACAATTCAGCAATCTTCTGTAAAGAGATCAGAATTAAAGGCTGATGATATTAAAGCTCTTGAAGAGTTTGTGAAATTAGCTAACAAAACTGAAAACGAAGAATTTAAAGGAATTGAAATTTCTGCTTATGCTTCTCCAGACGGACCAGAGAAATTAAATAATAGATTAGCAGAACAAAGAAAAAAATCTGCTGACAAATATTTAGCTAAAGTAATAGGTAAATCTAAAGTTAGTAAAGAAGATGCTAAAACTTTATATAGCTTAAAGTCTACTTCTGAAGATTGGGATGGATTTAAAGGTTTAGTTGGCTCTTCAACTATTGAAGACAAAGATCTTATTTTAAGAGTTCTTTCTATGTATTCTGATCCTGTTGTACGTGAAAAAGAAATTAAAAATATATCTGCTACTTATAAAGTGTTAGCTGATGATATTTTACCAAAACTAAGAAGATCTGAATTATTAGTTAAAGTTGATAGAACTGGTTATTCTGATTCAATGCTTGTAGAATTAGCTACTAATAATCCTGATACTTTAAATGTTGAAGAATTATTATATGCAGGTAAATTAGTTGAAAGTTTAGAAGCAAAAGCTGCTGTTTACACTGCGGCTACTATAAAGTATAGCGAGTGTTATAGATGCTTTAATAATTTAGCTTATATTAATATTTTACAAGGAAATTTAGCTGACGCTAAAGTTTCATTAGAAAAGGCTCTTGAATTAAAAGAAGGAGATGCTATTGTTACAAATAACTTAGGAGTTGTTGCTCTTATGGAAGGTGATCAAGAAACTGCTAAAGCAAATTTCTTAAAAGCAACTGATGCTGGAAATGCTGTTGATTATAACTTAGGTATTCTTAACATTATGGATGGTGAGTACGAAGCTGCTGTTAACTATTTCCAAAATCATAAGACATTTAATACTGCTTTAGCAATGTTATTAGCAGGTAAAAATGATGCTGCTAACAAAACTATTGATGTTGTTGAAAAAGAGTCACCACTAAATTATTATTTAAAGGCTGTTATCAATGCAAGAATTGGTGATGAAGCTGCAGTTATGAGTAACCTAAAAACAGCTATTGAAAAAGATGCTGATTTTAAAGGAATGGTTAAAACTGATTTAGAATTTAGAATGTATTTTGAAAATGATACTTTTAAGGCTATAGTTGAGTAGATAATCTTAAATATTATATATTAAAACGCGGTTCATCTCTGAACCGCGTTTTTTATTCTGAGTGTTTTTTTATAATTCTGATTTTAACTTCTTGAAAAATTCCCAAAGAACAACTCCTGCACTAACCGAGATGTTTAGTGAATGCTTTGTCCCGTATTGTGGAATTTCTACCGCAAAATCACTTTTATCTACAATTTCTTGTTGTACTCCTTTAACTTCATTGCCAAAAATCACAGCATATTTTCTATTTCTTTCTATTTTAAAATCTTGAAGCATTACAGCTTTTTCTGTTTGTTCAATTGATAAAATAATAAATCCTTTGTCTTTTAAATTACTTATTGCTTCATTCGTATTTTCAAAGTATTCCCAATGTACTGAATCTGTTGCACCTAAAGCTGTTTTATGAATATCCTTATGTGGTGGTTTTGCAGTTATTCCGCATAATACTATTTTTTCAATTAGAAATGCATCAGAGCTTCTAAAAACACTGCCTATATTATTTAAACTTCGAATATTATCTAAGACAACAATTAAGGGTGTTTTTTTCGCATTTTTGAAATCATTAATACTTAATCTATTTAATTCACTGTTCTTTAACTTTCGCATTTTCACGATTAATTAATTTATAAACGAAAAATTGGTTAAATGTATAAAAAAACGATAATTTAGTCGTATTAATTTTCAACGTAAAATAATAAATATGAATATTCACGAGTATCAAGCAAAAAGTATATTAAAACAGTTTGGTGTAGCTGTTCCAGAAGGAATTGTTATTGAAAATGCTGAAAAGGCAATTGAAGCTGCAAAGCAAATTCAAGAAAAGACAGGTATGGATACTTGGGCTGTAAAGGCACAAATTCATGCAGGAGGTAGAGGAAAAGGTGGCGGTGTTAAAATTGCAAAGTCATTAGATGACGTTAAGGCATTTGCGTCAGATATTATTGGAATGAATTTGATAACTCATCAAACAGGACCTGAAGGTAAAAAAGTAAATAAATTACTTATTGAACAAGGAATTTATTATCCTGGAGAAAGTGAAGTTGAAGAATTCTATATGAGTGTATTATTAAATCGTGAAACCGGACGTAATATTATTATGTATTCAACAGAAGGAGGAATGGATATTGAAACAGTCGCAGAAAAAACACCTCATTTAATTTATAAAGAAGAAATTGACCCTAAAGTTGGGATTCAAGGTTTTCAGGCTCGAAGAATTGCTTTTAATTTGGGCGTAAGTGGAAAAGCACTTAAAGAAATGGTGAAATTCGTAATCTCGCTATATACAGCTTATGAAAATAGTGATGCCTCTTTATTTGAGATAAATCCAGTATTTAAAACTTCAGACAATAAAGTTTTTGCGGCAGATGCTAAAGTAAATATTGATGATAATGCATTATATCGACATCCGGTGTATGAAGAAATGCGTGATATTTCAGAGGAAGATGCAACGGAATTAGAAGCAGGCAAATATAATCTCAATTTTGTGAAGCTTGATGGAAATGTTGGTTGTATGGTTAATGGAGCTGGTTTAGCAATGGCTACTATGGATATAATTAAATTAGCTGGAGGCGAACCTGCTAACTTTTTGGATGTTGGCGGAACTGCAAATGCTGAAACTGTTGAAGCAGGATTTAGAATTATATTAAAAGATCCTAATGTGAAAGCTATACTTATTAATATCTTTGGAGGAATTGTTCGTTGTGATAGAGTAGCTCAAGGAGTTGTTGAAGCATACAAAGCTATTGGTACAATTAAGATTCCTGTAATTGTTCGATTACAAGGCACAAATGCAGAAGAAGGTAAAAAAATAATTGATGATTCTGGCTTGAAAGTGTACTCAGCTATTACACTGCAAGAAGCTGCAGATTCGGTGAAAGAATTAGTTTAAAAATTATAAGGAAAAATAAAAAGGATGGTTTAACCATCCTTTTTTTATTTTTACCATTTTACTGTTTTTCTTCGAACTGGCATCGTCATACATCTGGCACCACCACCACCACGTGGAAGTTCAGAACCATCAAGTGCTATAACATATTTATTATAATCTTTAGGATTAGTTTTCCCGTTTATAATATCTTTTGCTCTTATAATATCATACCCATTATTATTCATTTCGTCCATAGTATACGTGTTACGACCATAGCCAATTACTTTTCCAGGACCAACTGCAAAAAAGTTAGCTCCACTATGCCATTGTTCACGTTCTTGTACCCACGGATCTTTAATCCCACCACAAAAGATAGGTTTTAAATCCATACCTAAATCCTTTAAAGATTTAAGAAGGTTTTCTTCTTCTTTTATTGATGTAACAATACCATTATCTATTGTAATATGTATGGTTTGATATTTATTTGTTTTCAAAATAAGTGGCTCATATACCATACATGTGTCAACATCCAGAAATGTAAATACCATATCAAGGTGAATAAATGATTCTGGTTTATATGGTAATTCCTGAATAAGAATATGACGCTTTTTCTCTTTCTGAATTGATAATCGTTCTAATATAAAATCAATTCCTTGAGCTGTAGTTCTTGTTCCTGTTCCAATACAAAGTATATCGTCACGTGCAATTAAAACATCGCCACCTTCAATAGATGTTTGAGTGTTATATTTTTGGCTGTTTAATGGATTAACAGTTTTAGTAACAAACATTTCGTGATAATCAAAAATAGCCTCCATGATAAAGGATTCACGTTCACGAACATTACTTGCCATTCTTCCAATTAAAACTTCATCGAGTACCGACATTGCAGCATCACGAGTAAAGAAAAAATTATGTAGTGGTCTTAATGAATATCGTTCTTTATTAAGGTATTTTGTTAGAGTGTTTTTTTCTTCAATAACACCTTCGATAAGTTGTCGTGCAAGTTCGCTTGAATCGAGTGATTTTAAGTGCTTATTTAAATTACACCTATCTTCATATTGACAGATTTTACTTAATAAATTATCTTTTACTTTTTCATTTGTAAGGATATCTGCTAAAAGATCTTTTACTTGAAATGTTTTAGTTAGCTTTTCAAGTACACCACTTAATTGCGAATATTCTTTTCTTGCTACTGAAAGATTTAAAATATCACTATATAATGCTCTTTCAGCATTTTTTGGAGTCATATTCTCAACTTCACTTCCCGGAGTATGAAGAATTACTCCTTCTAATTCTCCTATCTCTGATCTAACATTAACGTTAATTTTTCCTGCCATTGTAATATGATTTTTATAAAACAGCTTGTAAAATTATGAATTGTTATTCATATAAATAAATTAAAGTAAGCTTATAATCAATAAATGTTATTAAGCATTTACAAAATAATTGCAATCAATAGGGGAACAAGAATGGTTAACACAACTCCACTAAAAACTGAAATTATTGCATAGTCAGAACCAATGTATTTTGTGATTATAGGTAATGTAGTATCCATAGCTGTTGCTCCACCAGAAGCAATTGGAGCAAGTTTCCCAAAATATCGTGCAAATAAAGGAGTTAGTAATAATGTTATTATCTCTCGCGTAATATTAGATAATAAGGCAATTACACCTAATGTATCGCCAGAAATTTCAGATATTAATACACTTGATAAACTGTAATATCCAAATCCTGAACCTACAGCAAGTGAATCTAATAAACTTAAATTATCTTGAAATAATGAAAAAATTGAAACTCCGATATAAGTACCTATAACAACTGATAATGGAACTAAAAGAATTTTAAAATTAACCGATTTAATAAGACTTAGTGATTTTTTATTACTTCCAATACTAATACCAACTAAAAACATTAAAATGTACAATGCATATAAACTATAATCGTTTTGCATAAATTGTTCGGGTAAAATATCATACCTACCTACGAGTAATCCTATAGCGAAAAACGATAATATGATTAAACTACCTTTCATTATTCTTAAAAAACAGTGTAAAACTTAACCACGATACTAACACACTTCCAATTACTGCAAAAACCGTAATCATAATAGCTTGATAGCCAATTGTGTTAAAATTATTCAAAATCTTTTCATTGGTTCCAACGGATAAACCAAGTAAAAATAGTAATAGGTAAATTGCCCAATTTGTGAGCTCGGATGTAATTTTAAGTAGTCTTTTTTGTTTATGTAAAAACCATCCAATTAAAATACCAAGGGTCATTAAAACCAAAACTATAATCATTTTTCTATTTTCGATTTAAAAGATAAAATGTGAATCGTTACACCAATAGCAATTGCTAAAAGTAATATTTTTATAATTAATTTTTCAACAATAAATAGAACAGATGCAGTAATAGTAATCCATAAAAAGGATAGTGCTGAAATTTTAGTGTTTGTTGATATGGTTTTGTGATGAAGATAGTTTTCTATATATTTTCCTAAATATTTTTGATTTATGAGCCAGTTGTAGAGTTTTTTAGAGCTCTTCATAAATAATGTGGCCGATAATAATAAAAAAGGAGTAGTAGGAAGCAATGGTACAAATATTCCTAGTATCCCTAGAAGTAGAGATATTAATCCCAAAAATGCTAGAAAAAATTTAAGAAATTTATTTGTGGGTTGTTTAAATACCTGAGTCACTGTTTATCTATTTTCTTTAAAATCTATTTTGTGATGTGTGCCATCACAAAAAGGCATTGATGATGATTTTCCACACCTACAGATCGCAACATTATCAGCATTTTTTAACATATTGCCATCAATATCTTTTATATTAAAATCTCCGGAAATTAATGCTGGACCATTTTCTAAAATTTGAATTCTAGTTTTTGGTTCTTCTTTAATCGAGATTTTCTCAGGTTTTTCTTCTTCCTTTTTTGAATCAGTTTCAGATTTATCTAATTTAGTATAAGTTAATGCATCAGTAGGGCACTGATTAACAATATCAATAATTTCCTCTGTACTTGCTTCATCCATTTTTATCCACGGTCTTCTCGATGGATCAAAAACCTTCCTTAAGCGGACATAACAGATTGTTGCATGAACACATTTGTCCGGTTTCCAATGAACAGTTATATCTTTATTGCTATAGTCCCTATTATTTTTATCCATATAAATATTTTTCTTGAAATTAAATAACTAAATGTTATTTACAATGAAAGCTTCTAGAATGTTTAATTATTTATTGAGATAATGATCTAATTTCGAAAGTAATTTATCTTTTTTTATTGGTTTTGCAATAAAATCAGTGCATCCAGCATCTTTTGCATTTTGTTGGTCGGCAGGCATAGCATAAGCAGTAAATGCAATAATTGGTATTTCTGTATTAAATGTTCTAATTTCTTTGGTCGCATCTAGACCATTAACTTTTGGCATTTTAATATCCATAAGTACTAAATCAATACCAATATCATTTTTACATTTAGTAATTACATCTTTTCCGTTCTGAACATGAATAATATTAATATTGGTCTTTTGAAGTACCAATTTTATCATTTTGATGTTACTTTGTTCGTCTTCGGCAATTAGTAAAGTTTTATCCGCCCAATTATATTCTTTATTTATAGGCTTGTCTTGTTTGTATTTATTTTCTGTTTTTATGTACGGAAGAGTAAAGAAGAAAGTTGATCCTACACCTGTTTCAGATTCGATCCATATTTTGCCCCCTAATTCATTAACAAGATTCCGCGATATTGCTAAACCTAAACCTGCTCCGCGGTATAATTTTGACTTATCACCAGAATCAATTTTTCTAAACTGTTCAAAGATTTCTTTTTGTTCTTTTTTGCTTAAGCCAATACCAGAATCTTCAACAAAGAACCTTATTTGGTTTTTGAAACCTTCAGGTTCTATGTGATAACCAAATTTTATAAATCCTTGATCAGTGAACTTAATTGCATTACCAATTAAATTAGTAAGGATCTGCTTCACACGATAGGGGTCAGAAAATATTGAAAGGTTTTCATCGGTATTTTCGATTTTTGCAACTAATTCAACATGGGTATTTTCTTTGAGCTCTGTTTCGCTGAATATGTCGTATAATTCAATTATTGTTTGATTAATAAAACAATCTTGCTTGAATATTCGTAATTGACCAGCTTCTATTCTTGCAATATCAATAATATCGTCAATTAAATGGAGTAATGAATTGCAATTACTATTCAAATGTAAAACCATTTCTTTTCGTGTATTCTCATCTATGTCTTTATCTGATATCAACTCAGAAAAACCAATGATAGCGTTCATCGGTGTTCTAATCTCGTGAGACATATTTGCTAGAAAAGAAGACTTTAATCGATCTGAAATTTCAGCTTTTTCTTTTGCTATTTTAAGTTGCGCTGTTCTTTGCTCTACTAACTTTTCAAGTTGAGTTTGATGTTTTTCTAACTCTAAATTTTGTTTTTGAATCTGTTTGTTTTGTTTATTAGCAAAATCTCTTTGTGCTTCTATTTCTTCTTTGTGTTTAAGAATTTCTTCTTCTGCTTCTTTAAGTTTTGTAATATCAGAATCAATTGCAACTAATTTATATACAACTCCTTCATCATCAATTATTGGAGTAACTGTAGTACGCATCCAAATTGATTCATTAGCCTTGTTTCTTCTTTGTGTGTTATAACTAATTGATTTCTTAGTTTTAACTATTTCGTTAAGGGTTTCTTCAATATGAGGATACGAGCTTGCCGAAATTAATGTTAATCCTTCTTCTTCAATAAATTCAGGCAATGAATAACCATACATTCTGGTGAAGCCCTCATTAATCCATTCAATTTCACCATTTGCATCTGCAATTACAATTGCATTATCAGTTTTTTGTGTTGAAATAAAAAGTTTTTCAAGTTCCTGATTTTTTATTTCAAGCTGTCTTGCTTGTTCCTGAATCTCCCGCTTTTGATGATGAATTTTAACGTTTTTTTCTTCTAAATCTTTATTTATTAATTTAAGATGTTCTGTTTGAACTGCAATTTCTTCAACTTGTTGCTCCGTTTCTTCTGTTCTGTCAATTAAGCTTCTTTTCATATCTGAAAAGAAAACAGCATTCTTAAATGAAATTGAGAATTGATTTGCAAGAATTTGTAGTAACTTAATTTTAGATGAAGAGAATGTATTTTTTATACTACTGTTTTCAAAATAAATTACTCCTAGAAATTTCGATTTGTAAATTAATGGATAACATAGAATTGATTGTATATTTCTAGTTTTTAAATAATTACATTCAAAGTCAATCTTATTTGTCTCTTTGCTAAGAACAAATAAACGTTTTGTATTCGTAACTGTTTCTATTATTTTATGAGAAAGATCTTTGGAGTTTTGATAAGGCATTGAAGCAACTATGATTGGAGTATTAATGATTTCATTTTTAATTGCTCTTATTTTTAGAGAATCTTCTTCATTGATTAATAAAATAGTTTTTGTTTCATCTAGAAATCTTGAGCAAAGATTTATGAATTTTAAAAAGAGATTTTCTTTATAAATCTCATCAGATAGTTCTTGAGAAGCCTTTATGATAATTGGAAGTTCAGTCTTACTAATACTTATTTCTGTACTGGAATCTTTTAGTTGATTATCCATGAATTAAAAAAAATAGCTTAAAAACGATACAATGTAGATATGCAAATCGAACATTACTATAAAAAGTAAAGATTTTTATTAACAATTGCTTAACATATCAAAAAAATGAACATTTAATTAATCTATACTATAACTATTTAAATTTACGTTTGTATTTTTACCGGGAATTTTAAATCAAAGTATGAAATCGCTGCTAATATGTTTTCTATTGTGTACAGTTACTGTTACATATAATTCTGTAGCTCAAAGTGATGTAAAAAAAGATAGTATATATGTGTTAAATACAGTCATTATTGATGGAGATACAATCCCTAATGTGAGTATCGAGGAAGTAGTTATTCTTCCACGTTTAGTATTTAAGAAAAGATATAGGCGTAGACGCTATTCCAAGCTAATTCGAGATGTTAAAAGAGCTTATCCATATGCAAAATATGCTAACAAAATGATACAAAAAATGGAAGGTGAATTTCAGAATTTAACTACCGAGCAAGAAAAAAGGAAATACATAAAAAGCATTGAAAAAGAATTGATGGGTGAGTTTGGAAACGAATTAAAGAAACTTACAATAAAGCAAGGACGAATACTTTTAAAACTTATTGACAGAGAAACTGGTGATACTTCATACGAATTACTGAAAGAACTAAGAGGCTCTGTATCGGCTGTTTTTTGGCAAGCGTTAGCAAGATTGTTTGGTTCCGATTTGAAATCTCAATATGACCCTAAGGGTGATGATAAGTTAATTGAACGGGTTATTAAATTAATTGAATCAGGTCAGATTCCACTTGACCCTATTGTTGTGGAAAGATTAAAGTTATTAAACTAATTTGATTCATAAATTAAAAAATACAATTATTCGCTCATTTCAAGAATAGCCTTTACAATATTATTTGCCCCTTCACTTATTTGACAAATATCTGCATCTAACATATAGCATGGAGTTGTAACAATATTGTATTTCTTGTCAATAATTATTTCGCCATGATTTGTTTTTACATGTTTCGCACCCATTGCAATAAGCGATTGAGCTGTGTCTTTATCTTGTCCAATTGTTAATTCAACATTCTTAAGGATTCTTGCAAAAAGAACTGGAGCAATGCATAAAGCCCCAATTGGTTTTTTAAGTTCAATCATGCTAGTAATAGATTTTTCTACTTCAGGAACGATGTTGCAATCCGATCCATCAAATGCAAAAGAAGATAAGTTTTTAGCAACTCCAAATCCGCCTGGGAAAATTAATGCATCAAAATCAGATGCTTTAAATAAAACTAAATCGCTTATTTTCCCGCGTGCAATTCTTGCAGCTTCAATTAATACATTTCTTTTCTCAGGCATCTCTTCACCAGTAATATGGTTAATAACATGATGCTGATCTATATTTGGAGCAAAGATCTCATATGTTGCCCCGTTTTTAATTATTGAATGCATTGTAAGAGTAGCTTCGTGAATTTCAGCTCCATCAAAAACACCATTTCCTGCTAAAACAACTGCAATTTTTTTCATATCTGTAAATTTCTGCGTATTAATGCTTAAGTGTAAATATACCAATTTTTTAATTTTATTTCTAGAGAGAATATCAACGTGATTTAATATCTGTAAAAGAAAATCAGATGCTATATAAAATTGAAATTCAAATTTTTTAGATATGTCTTCCTTTAAGAATTATAAGTGAAGTGTATATCATTATTTTGAAGTCGACATAAACAGACATATTTTCAATGTACAAAATGTCATATTTAAGTCGTTCAATCATTTGACTTACATTTTCAGCATAGCCATATTTAACCTGACCCCATGAGGTAATTCCTGGTTTAACTTTTTGCAAATGTAAATAATGAGGTGCTTTTTTAATAATCTGATCAATGAAGAACTTTCTTTCTGGTCGTGGTCCAACAAGTGACATATCACCTTTTAAAACATTAAAGAAATTAGGTAGTTCATCAAGTTTAGATTTTCTCATGAATTTCCCAAAAGGTGTAATTCTGTTATCGTCTTTTGATGAAAGTGCTGGTCCATTCTTCTCAGCATCAGTATACATTGATCTAAATTTAATTAGAGTAAATGGTTTGCCAAATTGACCTATTCTTTCGTGAGTATAAAAAACAGGCCCTTTTGATGATATTTTAATGCCAAAAGCTAGAAATAGCATAACGGGAGAGAAAATTATAAGGGCAAAAAATGATAGGCCAATATCAATTAATTGTTTTGCTTGAAGCTGCCATGTAGGCATTAAATTGTGCGATATTTGAATTAATGGAGTACTGTATATATGCGACATTTTAACTTTACCAGTTAATATATCATACATGCTTGCAATAACTTTAATCACAACATCTTTATCTTCAAGATAATTTATTATTTTTTCAATTTCTTTATGCTCTTTTGATTCTAGAGCTATTATTACTTCTTCAATTTTATAATTGTTTATTATTTCTTTTATATCTTTAATATTACCAAGTAATTTTAAATCACTTTCAAGTAAAAAATTCTCTTTTTCGACAATGCTTATGAATCCAATAAACTTATTTCCAACGGATTGTGCTTGAGTTTCAATTTTCTTATAAATCTCATGTGCCTTTTTATTCCCACCAACAATAATTGTATTGAATCCAATTTTTCGACTATGGATTTTATAATTTGTTAAGGATGTAATTATTAATCGGGGGATATAAGTTGCAAAAAATTGGATGATTATTAAAGATGAAAATAATTTGTAGTATTGTTTATAATAATGAATCTGATCATCAAGTAAGGCAACAAAAAAGATAATAATTGAACCAATTAGAACTGTGAAAAATGTTTGTGCAAGCTCTTTTAATCGTGATTTACGATAAATATCCTTATAGTATCCACTAAGGAAATATAAGAATATCCAAAAAAGTGGAATAAGAATAATTCCTAGATAATATTTATTAGTAAATTCAAAAGGAGCTTTGTATCCGATTTCTAGCGATTCAATATAAACTTTTCGGTAAATGTAAAACACACTCCAACTAAGAAACGCTGTTAGAAAATCAAAAAAGAGATATTTAAAAGAGTGTAAACGTTTATTCATTTAAATAAATATTGGATATTGAAAGGGTAACAATTAGAACGTAAAGGAAATAAAAATGTTGTTAAAACAAAACAATTTTATTGTATTGGAGATTCCTGTTTTGTTTCTTATATTATGTGTGATGATTGATTTATACGTTCTATAATTGCATGAGTTGCTTGAATAATTTTTAACTCTTCTGGTGAGTCTGAAATGTTTTGGTTTTCTATATCTTTGCAAGAGTTAATAAATTTTGCAATCTCTAAATCAAGGGCTGATTGTTTCGATATAGATAATTCTTCT
>JQIA01001060.1_pt1 | contig 14721 bp, 14 predicted proteins | sample 811431 | NCBI WGS metagenome assembly JQIA01 (sample SAMN02998118, study PRJNA258478) | marine sediment metagenome | biome: marine; feature: seafloor; material: sediment; isolation source: oil-polluted sediment collected from 3 locations (0.5 km, 0.7 km and 0.9 km)... | place: USA: Gulf of Mexico ... | reverse complement strand
ACGGAAAGTAATAACCTCGCGATTAAAGGGTGTGCACATTTTAATGCCCGTAAAGGTAAGCACATTGTTACATCGAAGATAGAGCACAAAGCAGTGCTCGATACTTGCCGGCAGTTGGAGCGAGAAGGTTATACGGTGACATATCTTGATCCCGGTGCAGGTGGTTTGATCGAGCCAGAAACCGTTGCCAATGCTATTCAAGACGATACAAGTTTGGTTTCTTTGATGCATGTAAATAATGAGATTGGAACGATTACAAATATTGCCGCTATTGGTGATATTTGTCGCGAGCGTGGTGTGTTTTTCCATGTTGATGGTGCGCAAAGTGCTGGAAAAATAAAGATCGACATGGCGGAAATGAAAGTCGATTTAATGTCATTTTCAGCGCATAAAGTCTACGGCCCAAAAGGCATGGGCGCGCTGTATGTGCGTCGCAAGCCTCGGGTGCGAATTGAAGCGCAAATACACGGTGGCGGGCATGAACGTGGTATGCGCTCAGGTACTTTACCGACGCATCAAATTGTCGGTATGGGTGAAGCTTTTGCTATCGCAAACGAAAAAATGGATGCCGAAAACGCAGGTATTTTGACATTACGTAATCGTTTGTGGGATGGCCTGAAAGAGATGGAAGAAGTCCATTTGAATGGTTCTTTAGAGCAGCGGGTTGCCGGTAACCTTAATGTGAGCTTTGCTTTCGTTGAAGGTGAGTCGCTCATTATGGCCTTGAAAGATTTAGCGGTGTCGTCAGGTTCGGCCTGCACATCGGCAAGCCTTGAACCCTCTTATGTTTTGCGGGCTTTGGGTTTGGTTGATGAGTTGGCGCATAGCTCGATTCGTTTTAGTATCGGCCGCTTTACGACAGCAGAAGAAATTGACTATGTTATAGAAAAAGTCCTATCTGCTGTAGATAAGCTGAGGGCACTTTCTCCTTTGTGGGATATGTATAAAGAAGGTGTGGATCTTAGTAGTGTTGAATGGTCTGGCCACTAAAAGTAGCGCGATTGTTAGTAGCGGCGCGTACTGATTTTTTGTATGGGTTTATAGAAGAAGTTTGATGTATTTAAACGAATACAGCCTGTGCTTGTTGGCTTAGATGAAGTGTTCACGTTAGTGATTTTAAGGAGTAGGTTATGGCATACAGTGATAAGGTTCTTGATCATTACGACAACCCGAGGAATGTGGGTGTATTGGATGACAAGGCGCTGAATGTGGGTACTGGAATGGTTGGCGCGCCCGCTTGTGGTGATGTTATGCGTTTGCAAATCCAGATTAATGATGAGGGCGTGATTGAAGACGCCAAATTTAAAACGTACGGCTGTGGCTCCGCAATAGCGTCAAGTTCCTTGTTGACGGAGTGGGTTAAAGGTAAATCACTTGAAGATGCCGCAAAAATAAAGAACTCTGACATCGCCGAAGAGTTAGCTTTGCCACCGGTAAAAATTCATTGTTCAGTTTTGGCTGAAGATGCAATCCAAGCTGCAATCGAAGATATTCGCAAAAAACGCGGGGATTCCTGATTTTAGGAGGGAGCTTGTAAATGGCTATAACAATGAGCTTGGCTGCACAGCAGCACGTTGATAACCATCTAAAAAATAGAGGCAATGGCGAAGGTATTCGCCTCGGTGTTCGCACCAACGGTTGTTCTGGTCTATCCTATGTTTTGGAATTTGTGGATGAAGCGGACCCCGGTGATGAGGTGTTTGTCTCGGGCGTGGTGAAGTTATTCATAGACCCTAAAAGTTTGCTCTACCTTGATGGCACCGAGCTTGATTTTGTTAAAGAAGGGCTTAATGAAGGCTTCCAGTTTAATAATCCCAATGTGAAAGATGAATGTGGGTGTGGTGAGAGCTTTAATGTCTAAAGTGCTTGCTGATGAATGAGAATGAATTTGATTGACGACTATTTCCAGTTACTTCAGTTACCCGAAACGTTCGAGCTTGATACGCAATTACTGAGTGACAACTATTTAGACCTACAACGCCAATTTCACCCTGATCGTTTTGCAGATAAATCTTCACAAGAACAGCGTCTCGCTGTGCAGAAGGCATCTGCAGTCAATCAGGCCTGTGATACCTTACGCTCTCCTTTACGCCGGGCTGCTTATTTACTTGAGCGCCGAGGCTTTGCAGTGGCTGGGGATAAAACCTTAAAAGATATGAGTTTTTTGCTTGAGCAAATGGCGCTACGAGAGCGTTTGAGCGCCCTTCCTCTCGAAGAGACTTCATTCGCTGAGCTTGCAAAAATTGGTACGGAGGTCTCTGCTAATTTAAATGCCTTAGAGCAGTGCTTCGCTCAGCAATACCAAGATCAAGCATTTGAACCGGCTGTTGATACTGTAATGAAAATGCAGTTTTACGCAAAGTTACAAGTAGAGATTGAAGATTTAGAAGAATCGATTGAAGGTTTCTAGGTGTGAAAATCGATAGGTAAGAAAGCCTAAAGCTTTGAAGGTCTTTGGCTTTAAAGATCTTCATTAATAATAGAAACCTTTTTATAAATACCTTTAAGTAAACAAGCAGGTAATTCCATTGGCTTTACTGCAAATTTCTGAGCCTGGCTTATCGCCAGAACCCCATCAACAGCGACGTGCAGTCGGTATTGATTTGGGCACAACAAACACCTTAGTGGCGAGTGTGCGTAGTGGCACAGCTGAACCACTACCGGATGCGGCAGGTAATGTGCTATTGCCGTCAGTCGTGCGGTATGGTGAAGATAAAGTAATAGTCGGTAGTGACGCCAAAGCTTCGGCGAGTACAGATCCTAAAAATACGATTGTTTCCGTTAAGCGATTTATGGGGCGTAGCGCGACGACGGCTGATGAAGGCGTCTACGACTTCGTGCCAGGTGAAGGTATGGTGCGCTTTGTGACGCGTGCGGGGAATCTTAGTCCGGTTGAGGTGTCAGCTGAAATTTTAAAAGTAGCTAATCAACGAGCAGAGCAAGGTTTGGGCGGGCCACTTGATGGCGCTGTTATTACTGTACCGGCTTATTTTGATGATGCGCAGCGTCAAGCGACCAAAGATGCCGCGACGCTGGCGGGGATCAAAGTCTTACGTTTGCTGAGCGAGCCAACGGCGGCCGCCATTGCTTATGGCCTTGATCAAAATGATTCTGGTGTGATCGCTGTCTATGATCTTGGTGGCGGTACCTTTGATATCTCCATCCTGCGATTATCCAAAGGCGTTTTTGAAGTGCTTGCAACGGGCGGAGACTCCGCACTTGGTGGTGATGATTTTGATCGTATTTTGGTTGATTGGATTAAAACGCAAGCGGGTTTGTCAGGCGGGCTAAGTGCATCTCAGCAGCGTCATTTAATGGATTTGGCGCGGGAAGCTAAAGAAGGCTTATCAGCTCAGTCTTCAGTGAGTTTGTGTTTTGAGTCTTGGCAAGGTGAAATCGACCAAGGTCAATTTAATACACTGGTTGATAGCTTGATTGATAAAACGCTGCGCGCATGTAAACGCTCTGTGCGTGATGCGGGTCTACAGCGCGAAGAAATTATAGATGTTGTTATGGTGGGTGGCTCGACACGTATGCCACGCGTACGTGAAAAGGTGACGGCGTTTTTCTCACGCCCGCCTTTAGTGAGCATCAACCCCGATACGGTTGTTGCCGTGGGCGCAGCCTTGCAGGCGGATGTTTTGGTGGGTAATAAACCGGGCGACGAAATGTTGTTGCTCGATGTAATCCCCTTATCGCTTGGTATCGAAACCATGGGCGGGCTTGTTGAAAAAGTCATTCATCGAAATACCACGATTCCTGTTGCAAAAGCGCAAGAATTTACCACCTTCAAAGACGGTCAAACGGCATTAGCCGTGCACATCGTGCAAGGTGAGCGGGAGTTGGTGAGTGATTGTCGCTCACTTGCGCGTTTTGAATTAAAAGGCATCCCGCCTATGGCTGCGGGCGCAGCGAAAATACGCATTACTTATCAAGTTGATGCCGACGGTTTACTCAACGTCTCTGCGCAAGAAACCGTCAGTGGTGTTCAGGCCAGAATTGAAGTGAAGCCGTCTTACGGTTTGAATGATGATGAGATCACTCAAATGCTGATGGACTCTTATGCGCATGCCAAAGATGACATGAAAGCGCGCGCTTTATGCGAGCAGCAAGTCGAAGCAGATCGCTTGATCGAAGACATTGGTGCGGCGCTGCAGTCCGATGGTGAGGCTTTACTCGATACAGCAGAGCTAAGCTGTTTGCAGCAATCTGTTGGTGAATTGTTACGAGTGCGTGAAGTGACAGAAGATCACCGTGAGCTGGCTCGGCAAATTGAAAGTCTTGCCAAGTTGAGTGAAGATTTTGCTGCTCGTAGAATGGATTTGGCCATTAAAGGTGCTCTTTCAGGGCATCGACTTGAAGAGTTTGAAGAAGGAAAATAAGTATGACAAAAGTTGTTTTCTTACCTCACCCGGCAGCTTGCCCAGACGGTGCATTAATAGAAGCGAAAAGTGGTGAGAGCATTTGTGCTGTGGCTTTACGCGCAGGGGTCGAGATAGAGCATGCCTGTGAAATGGTTTGCGCGTGTACCACTTGTCATGTTCATGTGCGAGAGGGCTTTGATGAACTTGACCCTGCGGACGATCTCGAAGAAGATTTATTGGATAAGGCTTGGGGCGTTGACCCTGATTCGCGCCTAGCTTGTCAGGCGATTGTGGCTGAAGAAGATTTAGTGATAGAAATCCCTAAATACACCCTCAATATGGTCTCAGAGAGGCATTAATATTTATGTTATTAAAGTGGACGGATGTACACGATATTGCACTGGACCTGATAGACACTTGGCCTGAGCTTGATCCACGGCGAATTAACTTTGTTGATTTGCGCGATAAAATCACCGCATTACCCAATTTTGATGATGACTCTACTCGGTGTGGCGAAAAAATATTAGAAGCTGTACAGGCTGCATGGATAGAGGAATTGTAACGCCAGAGGTTTGTAACGCCAGAGGTTTGTAACGTTAGCGATTTGTAACGTTAAGGCTTTGTGAAATTAGACGTTTCTAAGCAAGTTGTGCCGTTTATCGTGTTATTGGGTCTGTTTTTGTAGCGCATTGAGCATAAATCTACAGCTTTTGTTGTAAGCCCTTACGTGCAAGCGTAAGATGCGCCCCTTTTTATTTGGCTGTCCCTTCTGGATGGTCGTCCTAACCTGGAGCTAAGTATTCATGGCAATTGAGCGAACACTGTCTATTATTAAACCTGACGCAGTAGCAAAAAATGTAGTGGGTGAAATCATTGCGCGTTTTGAAAAAGCAGGACTGCAGGTTGTTGGTGCCAAAATGCTACAACTGTCTGAGGAAAAGGCAGGTGGTTTTTATGCTGAGCATAAAGAGCGCCCTTTCTTTGGCGATTTGGTTGGTTTTATGACATCGGGTCCCGTTGTTGTACAAGTTCTCGAAGGTGAGAACGCGATTGCAATGAACCGCGATTTAATGGGCGCTACAAATCCTAAAGAAGCAGATGCCGGCACTATTCGTGCAGATTTCGCAGAAACAATCGATGCCAATGCCGTACACGGCTCGGATTCTGCTGCGTCGGCTGAAAGAGAAATTGCTTATTTCTTTGCAGGCGATGAGCTTTGCCCACGCTAGAACCTGTCTGTTTATTAAGTCCTACTTTCTTATTAGATCCGGTTAGAATAGGGTTTGTTAAGGCAATGTCTGGCGATTTTTTAGATGGTTTGACTGCAGGATTGAAATGACAGTACCCAGTGTGGATGAAGGAAATATTGTGCCGAGCTCTGTTACAAGTGCGACTAAAGTAAACCTCCTCGGAATGGGTGAGGAGCGCTTGGCAGCGTTTTTTGACACGCTGGGTGAAAAACGATTCCGTGTTAAGCAAGTGATGCAATGGATGCATCAACGGGGTGTTATCGACTTCGCAGCGATGACAGACCTGTCTAAAACCTTGCGGGCGAAATTATCTGAGCTTGCAGAAGTGGTCTTGCCTGAGTTGGTGAGTGAGCTTATTTCGGAAGACGGTACCCGCAAATGGTTAGTGCGTGTTGCCGGTGGCAGTTGTATCGAAACGGTTTTTATTCCTGAGGGGAATCGAGGTACTTTATGTGTCTCTTCTCAGATCGGCTGCTCTCTGGATTGCAGCTTTTGCTCAACAGGCAAGCAAGGTTTTAACCGTGATTTGAGCAGTGCGGAAATTATTGCCCAGTTATGGATTGCTGCTAAATCGCTTGATGCCCTCGATCCTAAAAAAGATCGCGTTATTTCGAACGTAGTCTTCATGGGCATGGGCGAACCTCTGCTCAATTTCGATAACGTTATCGAAGCGATTAATTTGATGATGCATGATTGCGCATACGGTTTGTCGAAGCGACGTGTTACTTTGAGTACTGCCGGTGTTGTTCCTGCCTTGAAAAAACTGGGTGAGGTGACAGATGTGTCGCTGGCAATTTCTCTCCATGCGCCAAACGATGCCTTGCGCAATACTCTGGTGCCACTTAACCGAAAATACCCCATTGCTGAATTGCTCGCAGCAGCACAGGATTATTTAGCAGTATTACCGGATAAACGTCGTAAGATTACCGTTGAATATACCTTGATGCGGGAACTCAATGATCGACCAGAGCATGCCCGGGAATTGGCGGCCTTACTGGTTGATACACCGTGTAAAATCAACTTAATACCCTTCAACCCTTTCGATCAATCCGACTATCAGCGAGTCTCGAACAATGCGCTTTACCGTTTTCGAGATATCCTTATTGAAGCCGGTTACACTGTAATGGTGCGAACAACGCGCGGAGAAGATATTTCAGCTGCGTGCGGGCAATTGGCTGGAGAGGTGAATGATAAAACACGACGGAGTCAGCGTTATCGAGAGCAACAGGCAGAAACTCTGGATGCGGTTCGAATTATTCCTCGACAAGCCACGGATAGGGACTGATCCTTAAGTGGGATATTGAAATGAGCGTGGAGCAAATGGTCAGAGCGGGTGTGATCATTGTGTTGTTGGCCGGTACAGCTTGTACGTCGACGACAGTGAAGAGCACGACGATTGGTCATAGCTCGGTTTACACTGCGGAGTCAGCGGGGCACGAAGCGAAAAGAGATCGTGACCAGGAAGCTGTTGAGACATATATTCAGCTGGGCTTGGGTTATCTTTCTAAGGGTGAGCGCCAACGTTCGCGCGCTAATTTTTTGAAGGCTTTTGAGCGTGATGAAAACTCAGTAGGTGCTCATGGCGGGATTGCTTTACTGTACCAGTTGGAGCAAGAAAATCTACTGGCCGAAAAGCATTTTTTAAGCGCGCTTGAGCTTGATCCGAAAGCGACAAGTGTACGCAATAATTATGCAATTTTTCTTTATCGCCAACAGCGCTATGGGGAGGCTTCCCGTCAGTTTAGTCTTACGGCTACAGATCTGACTTATGCGCGCAGAGGGCAAGTTTTTCTCAGCCTTGGCTTAAGTGAGAAGCAGCGGGATAAACTGGATTCGGCTATCAAAGCCTGGGAAAAGGCTTTGCGTTTAAACCCCTCTTTAACAGAGCCTCATTTAGAATTAGCAGATGCGAGTTTTTATCTGGGTGATTATGTAATAGCGAAGCTCCACCTTGATCATTACAGAAAGAAGCGAGAGCCTTCTGCGCGGAGTTTGTGGCTTGCCCTTCGCCTTGAAAGAATATTTGGTAATCGTGATGGTGAAGAGAGCAGAGGGTTAGCCTTGGAAAAATTATTTCCTTATTCACAGGAAAACCTTGAATATCAAATATGGCGACAAGCAAAATAAATACAGAGAGAAAACGCACAGTATGTATAGGGCATAGTACATATACGAATGAATGGCTCGCTGAGCTTTAACATAGGCTTTTGGACTAACAGGCTTCTAAATGTTTGCAGAAAACCCCATTAAACGCCGGCAAAGTCGACAAGTCATGGTTGGTGATGTTGCTGTAGGCGGCGGTGCACCGATATCGATTCAAAGCATGACGAATACCGATACCTGTGATGTCTCCGCAACAGTCGCTCAAATTCAGGCCATTACTAAGGCTGGAGCCGATATTGTGCGAGTCTCAGTACCGAGCATGGAAGCGGCTGAGGCCTTTGGTAGAATTCGTCAGCAAGTTAACCTTCCCCTTATTGCCGATATTCATTTTGATCATAAAATTGCATTGAAAGTTGCTGACTTTGGTGCGGATTGTTTGCGTATTAATCCGGGCAATATTGGGCGTGATGAGCGCGTTCGCGCCGTGGTTGAAAAAGCACGCGACATGAATATTCCGATTCGCATTGGTGTTAATGCCGGTTCGCTGGGTAAAGAGCTGGAGCGTAAATACGGTGAACCCTCACCGGAAGCTATGGTTGAGTCTGCTTTGCGCCATATCGATATTCTCGAGAAAATGAATTTCGATAATTTTAAGTTGAGCCTAAAAGCGTCGGATATTTTTATGACAGTGGCCGCTTATCGCCTCATCGCCGACCAAACGGATTGCCCTTTGCATTTAGGCATAACAGAAGCCGGTGGATTACGTGCCGGCACAGTAAAATCGGCCGTGGGTTTGGGTATTTTATTGATGGAGGGGCTGGGTGATACTTTGCGCGTATCGCTGGCTGCTGACCCCGTTGAAGAAATTAAAGTGGGCTGGGATTTGCTAAAAAGCCTTCGCTTACGCAGTAAAGGTATTAATTTCGTTGCTTGCCCCAGTTGTTCGCGTCAGAATTTTGATGTGATTAAAACAATGGAAGCTCTTGAAACACGGCTAGAAGATATTACCGAGCCTATGGATGTTGCCGTGATAGGCTGTATTGTCAATGGCCCGGGAGAGGCCAAGGTTGCAGACCTTGGGCTGACGGGTGGTACACCTAAGAACCTGTTATACATTGACGGCAAACCTCAGGTTAAAATTGAGCAAGGTAATCTACTCAATGACTTGGAGCGGGCTATTCGTAAGAAAGCACAAGAAAAAGCCTTAGTACGTGAAAGCCTGATTGCCAGCGAACAAATTATTACCGACTGATATAAGAGATCCTTTATTTTGAGTAAAATACAATCGTTACGGGGCATGAGTGATTTATTGCCTGAACAATCTGCTGTTTGGCAATATCTTGAAGAAAAACTACTTACCTTGCTACAGTCTTATGGCTATCAGGAAATTCGTTTTCCAATTTTAGAACAAACAGAATTATTTAAACGCTCTATTGGTGAAGTCACCGATATTGTTGAAAAGGAAATGTATACCTTTGCCGATCGTAATGACGAAAGTATCACCTTAAGGCCAGAAGGCACGGCAGGCTGTGTACGCGCCAGTGAACAAAATGGCCTATTACATAACCAAATACAACGGTTATGGTATCGCGGGCCGATGTTTCGCTATGAACGACCACAAAAAGGACGTTTACGCCAATTTCATCAATTTGGTGCTGAAGTCTTTGGTTTGCAAGGTCCGGATATCGATGCAGAATTATTGACGATGACCGCTAGGCTCTGGCGAGAGCTCGGTATTGAAGAGCACCTTACCTTGCAATTAAATTCGCTGGGTAGTACCGCGTGCCGCGCGGTTTATCGTGAAGCCTTGACGGAATATTTGACGGGCCATAAAGACGCGCTTGATGCCGATAGTCAGCGTCGTTTAACGACAAACCCTTTGAGAATACTCGACAGCAAAAGCGCCCAAACACAAGAGATTCTAAAAAATGCGCCACGTTTGGATGCGTTTCTGAATGAAGAGTCTAAAGCCCATTTTTCTCAGTTGTGTCAGTTATTGGATGCCGCAGGCGTGGTCTACGAAATTAATCATAGCCTTGTTCGAGGTCTGGATTATTACGGTAAAACAGTTTTTGAATGGGTGACAAGTGCACTGGGTGCCCAAGGTACTGTTTGTGCCGGCGGGCGTTACGACGGCCTAGTAGAGCAGTTAGGTGGTAAGTCGACACCTGCTGTCGGTTTTGGAATTGGTGAGGAACGACTGGCATTGTTACTTGACGCCGTGGGGGCTGTACCGGATAGTGTGGCTGAGCACTTGGATGCCTATTTAGTTGCGGTGGGTGATGTGGCTGTTGAAGCTTTGTTGGTTAGTGAGACTTTACGGACTCAGTGCCCAAGTTTACGCTTGCAAAAACATTGTGGCGGCGGCGGCTTTAAAAGCCAGATGAAAAAAGCGGATCGTAGCGGAGCAAAAATTGCTTTGATTTTGGGTGAGGATGAAGCAAAAGCAGGCACTCTAACAGTAAAATACTTACGTGAAGATAAGCAGCAATCAACCGTCTCTCTTGAAGAGGCTGTTGCACTTTTGACGGAACAATAATTTATTCAAGCCGCTATAAGCGGTCATTGCCGTATTTGAGTGGCGGTGACCTTTATGGCCTTAAAATGTTTTTGTGAAACACATACGTCATTTTTTTGTGGTGTGATACCTCAAGTAAATGGTGCCAATAAATTAATAAATGAAATGGACCTACAACGTGGCTGACCACCTTTCAGATGAGCAACAACTCGAAACAATTAAGCGTGTATGGCAAGAGCACGGTTTAAAATCAATATTACTGGTTATTCTGGTAGTGGGGGGGTGGTTTAGCTACCAACAGTGGTTAGGCTATAAGAACACCAAAGCGGAATCGGGGTCGTTAATTTATATTGCGATGATGGATCTGGCCACGCAATCACAACTTGCTGAACTGCCTGAAAGCTCGCGCAGTGAATTATTAAACAACGCGGCACTTTTGAAAAATGATTATGCCAATACGCAATATGCGCACTATGCAGGCTTGCTCCTAGCAAAGCTGGCGGTTGTGGAAAAGCGTCCAGAAGATGCAGTGACAGAGCTGCAATACATCCTCGACAATGTTGGCACAGAGCCTTTGGCTTTTATTGCGCGTTTGCGTTTGGCCCGCTTGGAAATGGGCAGAGAAAATTATGATCAGGCCTTGGCTGTGCTCGAGGGCGAAACGCCAACAGCGATGGCTGCGAGTATTAACGAGCTGCGTGGCGATATTTATTTATTACGTGGTGATAATGTCGCAGCGCGTGCTGCTTATCAGGGTGCCTTGAACGCTATGGCTGTTGGCGATGCTTCTCTCAAAGCGTTGCTGGAATTAAAGCTCAATCAAGTTCTTCCTGGTCAGGTGTATGAAACAACAATAACTGAAGGGAGTGAATCATGATTAAACGCCTTGGTAGCTTAGTTTGTCTTTTGTTACTTCTATCGGCTTGTGCGAGTACGGATGATAAGTCAGAAAAAGACAGTAGTTCAAGCGCACCAAAAGAGCTGTCATCGATTGAAAAAAGCGTAAACATCAAAAAGTTATGGCGCGCACCTGTTGGTAAAGGGCGAAGTGTTTATGATGTCTTATTACCTCCGACCTTACTTGACGGCAAGATCTTTGCTGCCGATAAAAAAGGTAAAATAAGTGCTTGGAATACAGAAGATGGTGAGCGCCTATGGCGTAAAAATCTTGATATTTTACCGTCGAGCGGTCTGGGTTCTGGTGATGGAAAAATTGCGATAGGTGGTATTAAGGGTGAGCTTGTTGTCCTTGATGCGGCTTCAGGTGAGGAGCTTTGGCGTGTGGCACTTAATGCTGAGATTCTTTCAGCACCGGCAATTAATGATGAGCTTGTTATTGCACAAACGCAGGATGGCAAAATTTATGCTTTATCGGCGACTGACGGCAAAGAATTGTGGCGCTATATTGCAGATATCCCGGTATTAACACTTCGCGGTACGGCAACACCCCTAATAACAGCGCGAACCGTTGTATCGGGTTTTGCTAATGGTAAAATCATTGCGCTTGATCAGTCGGCAGGTGGTTTGTTGTGGGAGTATAAGCTGGGTGTTCCCGGTGGTAAAACGGAGCTAGAACGGGTAGTCGATGTGAATAGCCCCGTTACTCATGGTGGGGTTGTTTATGCAACAAGCTATCAGGGGAGCAGTGGCGCGGTTAGTCTTGGTGCAGGCCGAAGTTTGTGGGCACGAAAAAGCTCAAGTTTTCATCAGCCGGCATTCGCGAAAAGGCACTTAGTCGTGGTAGAGGCGGATGGCAACATTCTCGGTTTACGCGCCTCTGGTGGCGGTAAGCAATGGACCAATGATGACTTGCTTCATCGAGGTCTTACCGCACCTACGATGATCGGCAGCTATGTTGCCGTAGGTGATAAAGAAGGCTACTTACACATATTATCGCAAGAAGACGGTGCGATTGTTGGTCGTGTGAAAGTTGATGGTAATGGTTTGTCGCTGCCTTTCTTCAGCGAAGGAAACACTCTTTTTGTTCAAGACAATGACGGTGACCTGACGGCTTATGAGATTATGCCCTCTTTATGAGGTCAAGACTTCGTTATGAGGTCAAGACCGTTGAACTTTGATAAAAGCACGAAAGGGGCGGGTGTTTAGCCCAGATGATGATTGTCGATACAGCGTCAGGTTTCATCTGCTTCTTTCGTGTAAAATGTCCAGCCTCGGCCTAGGGTAGAGCTTACAGTGTGCACTTTGTCATGCTGAATATTTCCTCTTAGGCCACCTCCTTTCCTATTCTCTAGATTGATATTGCCATGCTACCTGTTATTGCTCTTGTCGGACGCCCGAATGTCGGTAAGTCCACCTTATTTAATCGCCTAACCCGAAGCCGAGATGCTTTGGTTGCAAACTATGCAGGCCTAACCCGTGATAGAAAATACGGGGAGGGTGAGATCAATGGGCAGCGGTATATGGTTGTTGATACTGGCGGCATCACTGGGGAGGAAGAAGGTATTGATTCTGCGATGGCGCGTCAATCTGAACTTGCCATGGATGAAGCGGACCTTACCCTGTTTATTGTCGATGCAAAAGAAGGTTTGTCGCCCGTTGATGAAAGTATTGCGCGTCGTTTACGGTATAAATCTTTACCCGTGATGTTGGTGGTTAATAAGATTGACGGGGTGGATCCTGATATCGCCTTGGCAGATTTTTATCGTTTGGGTATTCGCGATGTTCATGCGACAACCGCAACCCATGGCCGGGGTGTAAAAACCTTGATGGAGAAAGCCCTCAGTTTTTTTCCGGGAGAGGCCGAAAGCTCAGCAAGTTTGGCGACAGGGATTAAAATGGCTGTTGTGGGCCGCCCCAATGTCGGTAAATCAACCTTGGTTAACCGTTTGCTGGGCGAAGAGCGCGTTGTGGTTTATGACCAGCCCGGCACCACGCGGGACAGTATTTATGTTCAATATGAGCGTGAAGGCAAACAATATACTCTTATTGATACTGCGGGGGTACGGCGGCGGAAAAATGTTAAATTAGTTGTCGAAAAGTTCTCGATTGTAAAAGCCTTGCAAGCGATTGATGATGCCAATGTTGTAATTTTGCTGATCGATGCGCATGAAGGTCTTGTTGAGCAGGATATGCATTTGATGGGTTACGCCATTGATGCGGGGCGCGCATTGGTTATTGGTGTTAATAAGTGGGACGGGCTCGAAAAGGGCGAAAAAGAATGGCTGAAAAAAGAATTACAGCGCCGTTTACGATTCGCTGAATTTGCCGATATCCACTTTATTTCTGCTTTGCACGGAACGGGTGTTGGGCATCTGTATAAATCGGTTCAAAAAGCTTATCGCTCAGCAACTGATAGTTTAAACACCCATCGCTTAACACAAATACTTGAAGATGCTGTTAGTGATCATTCGCCGCCCATGGTTAAAGGGCGTCGTATTAAATTACGTTATGCCCATGCGGGTGGGCGCAATCCGCCGGTTATTGTCATTCACGGTTCGCAAACAGAAGGTGTGCCGGCACATTACCGCCGGTTTTTAGAAAAGACCTTCCGCAAAGCGCTAGACTTGCATGGCACGCCAATTCGTATCGAACTTCGTTCGGGTGATAATCCTTATTCGAAGCGAGGTATTAGGCGGGACGGTGAGAAAACCACACGTGAGACGGGTAAAAAACGCAGTGAAATGCGTTATAAAAAATAGCGGCCCTGAAAGCTATAAATCAGACAGTGCAATTACCTCCTTCACAAGGTGTTCAAAGCGTCGGATAAGCGCTTGATAAACATCCGGCGTTGCCATATCAACCCCTGCCTTTTTTAACAAAGTGTAGGGGTAGTCTGAGCCGCCCGCCTTCAATAAAGTTAAGTAACCTTCCCTTTCCTGTTCACCGCCGTTACGTACTTTTTCCATCAGGTAATAAGCGGCAGAGATCGACGTGGCATATTGATACACATAGAAATTCCGGTAGAAGTGGGGGATATACGCCCATTCCACGGTGTAGATGTCATCAATAAAAATGCTACCTTCTTCGTGGCCGTAATAACGTTTTAGCAGGTCACCGTAAAGTGTGTTCAGTCGTTTGGCGGATAAGGCTTCACCGCGTTCAACCAATTGATGGGCGGCTAATTCAAACTCCGCAAATTGTGTTTGGCGAAAAAAAGTGCCGCGTAAGCTTTGAAGCTCTTCGAGTAAATAAAACAGCTTCTCTTCCTTGTTGCGAGCATTTTTTTGAAGATAGTCGAGTAAAAGCACTTCGTGACTGGTTGAGGCTATTTCTGCGATGAAGGTTGCATAGCCAGCGCTTACAAAAGGCTGTGCCTGATTGGCGAGTAAGGAATGCATACCGTGGCCCCACTCGTGCGCATAGGTTGTTAGCGCATTAAAATTGTTGTGGTGATTCAATAAAATATAGGGGTGTACATCGTAAGCGGCGCCCATCATATAAGCGCCACTGCGCTTACCTTCTTTTGGATAAGCGTGTACCCAGTTTTTACGGGCGGCCTGACGCTGTAGTGCTTGATATTCTTCGC
>JQIA01001059.1_pt1 | contig 14723 bp, 18 predicted proteins | sample 811431 | NCBI WGS metagenome assembly JQIA01 (sample SAMN02998118, study PRJNA258478) | marine sediment metagenome | biome: marine; feature: seafloor; material: sediment; isolation source: oil-polluted sediment collected from 3 locations (0.5 km, 0.7 km and 0.9 km)... | place: USA: Gulf of Mexico ... | reverse complement strand
ACAATGTTACGATAAAAATGTTTGAAATGCGCGCGCCACATGTAAACATTATTTTACACAGGATGTATTTGTGGAGATTTTGAAAAAAATACTAATAATTACACTAAGCAGTAACCTAACAATTCATTTTCTTTGTTCGCTACTTGTCTTTACCCTTGTGACTCTATTCGAAACGACGCACCTGTCTGTGGTGCAATATTATGAAAATCATCACGTACGCCGTTAACCTAATTGCTATAAATAGACGTAATATTGCAAAACAGTTGTTGGGTCAACAGCGAGGGTGTCTAGACGGCATTCGTACTATCTACAATCTATATACTTACATGCATTAAACGGTTAGTGTTGGGTCCTCCATAAAAGTAGGTGGAGTTTGTACTCACATTATAAACACCAATAATGATGGTTCTAACTCTGACATAGACAGTTGAGCTTTAGATGTGTATTTGAATGTTCAGGATGTATATGAATTGCACCCCAAGTAATTATTATCTTCCAACTACATTCCAATCACAACCCTCTGTACAATATGATCAACGATATTCATCAGAGATGACCTACGCTCAACCGTTACCTTTACCACAACATCAACAGCTGCCGAATTACTACATGATGCAGTCACATTCCTCACCGAATGTTGTAGAGTCGAACGTGCAACCGATTATTCCATGCAGCGTTAACTCAGCGCTGGATAGATTTTCCCGTCCACCACCCCCGCTACCACAATCACAACATGTCAATGCATATCATCAGTACAAAGGATATTCAATTGCCGACATTATCACAAAGGCTACACCTTCACCGAATTATACACCACAACTACCATCAATGGCTATAATAAGAGCAGTTCCACCACCACCACAATCTAAACACGATGTTGGTAGTGCACGTCTACCGTTTTCGAGTCGAGAAGTTGTTCAAATGAACAGAATGGTGTGCTGTTTTTTTTGGTTTTCATTTCCACTCAACGATAATGAACTACCATAGATGAATATAACCAAGACAAGCGACGAACAATGTAACAGCGCGACTCCACCGAAGAGTGGAACGCGTAGACGTAAAGCAATCAATGTACACCAACGACGACAAACACGAACGTCGTCGACAAACGTCGGCTACTTTGACCCAACATTTGAATGGTGTCTAAATGATCTCAAGTGTGGGTTCCAAGACGATATGACACGACAGGAACGCTTGAAGCATGTTCTTGTTGATCACACGTCAGACAACGCGACAATGGTAATGTCGAATGTGATATGCGCGAGTGTTATTAGTACATTCAAGATATTAATTTTCAGCCTATGCGTTATCGAGTTGGAACGTGTCCATTGTGCGGGATCTATCAATTGGGTAGTCAATCATCATCCGAAATCATTCGTCATCGACAGACGGACTATTGCTTGAACAACAGGTATGTCAACCTATGGGTTTACGTTGACTAATTAACCAGTCTCTAGCATTTCCTTACACGTAGATTAAGCAACGTTCATTGCAGAACCATCCTACCATCATCAGTTATTAATGGCGGCAGCGCACTTGTTTGATATTTACCCATTAAAATGCGAATGTTAGTGATAGATTTTCAATCATGCACACATGTCAATATGTTTCATAGAATGAAATAAGCTAATGCTGCTAGCTTTAAGTTAGTTGGTTCAAGTGTGTATATATACTTGTATGAACCCATTCGCATTAGGTCATTGTATTTTTTTCATCCCCATCTCAACCGCATATGAAATGTATACCACACGATATGCACAGAACAAAAAGAGAGATAAAATTGTTCGACATAAAGCGTCCAATAATTTCCCTGCTTTAGGATCGGCAAATATAGTACTTGATGGTACCTACTTTAATCTGAGGGAAATTGGATCGGAGAACTACAATCGGGTATTTGGCGTAACACTCACTGGATTTCGAATGCAGTTTAATGATGACTATATCATTGATGAAGATGCTACCCCATATGCTCAGATTGGCGATCAATTATTCGAAAAGGATGGCTCTGTCAAATACAACCCATACGAGTACCACGAGCCATCACCAGCATCAAAATCTCTGAATCAACAGACAACGGTCGACACTAATGGCAACACTCGTTATCTTTCAAATCCAGGCGTTCGTAAGGTTGTAGCGCCACCCTCAACGAATTACGATAACATGTTCGAGGATAGTATTGACAACTGTTTGGATTTCATACACAAACAAGGTGTTGAAATCTCGAATGTTCATGTAAAGAAGACTGGTAAACAGCTGGGTATACATATCGGTGTAACTCTACAGAATCCGCTGCTACATTCTAGTATATGTTGCCTGTTCGGTCTGAGACATCAAATTTCCGGTGAAATTGTTCGTGCACGTCTTGACAATGTTCTGCAGAGTCATCATGACATCGCACTCAATTCGTTTACTGAAGTTTTATTCGTTCGCAAAATGGGCACGAGTCTACCAAAGGATGACGACTTGTATTTCCGACGTTCGATTTATTCAAATGATGAAGATTAAAATGATTGGTGATACAAATAAAATACGATTATAATGTACAACGTTATGTATTCCGTTCATTAAAGTTTAAAATGTAGTACATATCTTCACAATCCATATGCACAACCATCATCTGAGGATCAACGGGTGCATTTCTGAACGTACACTTGATCATTCGGTGACTTGAACGATCCAACTTGACATATAGATTGAACTCAGTCTGTAGGTATTGACGACGTTCCCAAGACATTTGAGGGCAAATGAGCGGATTTGGACTACACATCTCCCCCAAAGCATGTATAATGGAGCGCATTTGATGACGGTTTAGTGTGAGCTTTCTGAGAACTCTTTGCTTATTGACGAGCGTATTGTTCGACACACCTCGACTAGCGCGCACCAATTGATTAACTTGTGAATGATTGGTCAGTGCAACCTGTGCTATGTCACATATGTCACCCGTTTGTTTGTCGTGGTCAAATGCAACGCTTTGAAGTTTGTACATGGCTCTAGCATGATGCTGCATTTGATGTAATAGATTGCATTTTTGATCCAAACCACCCTCACCATGTAGTGATGTTTGAAATATCAATGAAATGAGAATGCCAAGTATTGTACATCGATAAACAAACTCGACCGAACCGTACACACGTCGGGGTATGTTGGACACATTAGTGGTGTTGTAACACTGCTGTGTTTCATGCTGACGATCATTCTCAAACAATGAGGGTCTGGTTTGTGATCTCTTAATGTACGCCATGATGGTATTATAGCTTGTTATTACTAATGCAACTTGTCAACTGACCAACTTTATATAACAATCATCACCAGCATGTACAATGGTAGGAAATTTATGACCAGCTTTCACAGTACACATACACACAAACTATTTATTGCTTTAGTGTGTTGAACTACTCACGGGATCGGCCGAGTGTTGATTGAGAACTAAAATGTAGATCACAATGGAGTCATCGCTATGCACCGTTAGATGTATCAATTCCTTGCGAATCAGTTTACGATCTCTCTGTAGATGCAACCACGTACGGTAACGAACATTTGTGTAATCTTCGAGAGCATCAATTTTGACGTAGAATGTAAACTTGATCGACACATCGTTGTTGACGCATGTGCTGGTTAAATGTTTGAATACTATGTCAAACACACCGCGAACACTCCATATTTGACGAGCATCAATATTGTTGCTAAAGTATCTGATTGGCCAGGCCCACAGATGGTGATTGGTTAGACGATCTCGTAGATGTGGAATGTGACGGTTGGCATTGAGTTCAAACCCACCACTTTCACCGCTGATGGTGTCGAGCAAGAAATATGTCTTCATGCATCGTGCTTGCGAGAAATTTATTCCATGTAAGTTGCTGAGTTGATATTCTGTTCCTGGCACGCATCGACGATGTATCGAACCATGTATACCATACAAATCACACTCAATGGCGCACGTATCATGTAATGAACGTATATCCATGGGACATTCTGTGTGGGGTATTAACAATAATTGATCCATAGGTGTAATTTGTTGGTCTCGTTTCATACGCTGCTCCAGTGAGTAATATTGTCTACATTTGAGATTGTGCTCAGTCCGCGGTGTTGGCAATATTCTTCGGTCAGCATCCTTTGTCCAAATTTCATCAGTCAATCCAATAAAATAGGTGTCCACATTGATCATGTTTGTTTTTTTTTGGAAATGATGAGAGAAATGATACGGTTCACACAAGAGCATACATTTTTGAATTTTTGAATTACTAGTTTAGCGCCCAAACCATAGCATGGGAGGGACGCACATTTGAACGTGTTGCAGACTGTTCAGTACCAAGTACGAAATAAACGTGCTATAAAATGTACAACAACTCAGACTATATCAACTCAGACAACCGTCAGCAATTTAGGCGAATCAACGTGACAATACTCACCGAAACACTGGAACAGCAGTACGATCTGAACGGTCTACCGATATTGAAGGCCAACATTCTTCACACGACCCCAACTGGATATTGTAGCACTGTGGATACGGAATTCCTCTTGGATACTATTCTCAAGGCATATAAACATACGATTAGGTCATGGGAGTGCGTCAATATACTAATGCATCCATTTACTTGCAACATACATGAACGAGCCTCGTTACACTACTGCGACAGACATGAACCTACGGCAAGACTTCAAAATCTACTCAACATCATACCGACAGACCGCGTATTTCGACTTCATCTCACACATAATGTGCACTGCACTGCTATCTAAGTCAGCGGATCACTGATGAACCCTCGATCATTAATAAAGCGTCAGTTGGGTGTTTCACTCCCATCATCGTTGAAATACGTTCGAGCGCCCACGTACTGGCAAGATGCTTACAATGAGCTTTATCATCACCGGATTCTCACACAACACACACTCACAAATGTTATCGGAATAGCCCTCAGATACGATCAAATCTACTACAATGTGAGCACGATTCTACCTCATTCCGATGACTATTGCAAAGTAATTCATTTTCAACGTGTCATGACCAAACGCAACAGTCAGCGGCAATATCCACCAATGATTACATCAAGATTCTTCATGGGTACGCTCGTGATGCACGATGTGAATGTTATAGTGCGAGAGTTACTCCAATTGGTATGTCCATTTGACGAGTCGGACACCTATCAAATTCAGATACAAAGTGAACGGTCTTACACACCCACCAACTGGTGGCATTATGTCAATCTGGACAATGGTAGACTCTACGAGGATTTCATCAAACAGACAAACTACGCTTCTGACGAAACATTCATTATAATGCTTATTGCTCAGAAAGACAACAATAAATGCTCTTGTGAATTAAACAGTTGTGGCAAAACGCATAAAAAGTACAACGTGTTCACACCATCGTTGTGTCATTCGCCGTTGTTTGATTGAAGAAACAGAAAAAACACAAGGTTAATTCATTTGTGTGACAGTATACGCGATTATATGTGTGATTGTGATTATGTTAGATTTCGCACCGAGTTACCTAGCATCCGATATCATTGTGAAAAAATCATTTTGATTCCAAGACGTGCGAGTATGGTCCATGAGTGTTAATACTCTCAACAAGCGATTCTAGATTCTTGTTGATGTCCGGTAGAGCATTGCGTAGCTGAATGTAACGACCAAGCGCACTTTCGTCAATCACCGGTAAGGGTTTGATGTAAACGTAGGTGATGTGGTCGGTGCGCAGACTTTTGACTTCGCTTGCGAATGCATCAAACGACTTACAATTGAGGTTGGAACTGAACTTGTAGACTTTGCTCTCGTAGTAACACTTGGTTGGGTGTTCAAGGCATGCCGACGCGCGAACTCCACCTAGAACCACAGCAAACTCAAAGTTGTTCAACGATGTGAATAGTGTACGAGTACTCTTGTAAGCGGCACCCGTATGTAGCACAATTGGTAGTATAAAATCCCGCACATGTTGCTGTTTTGACATGCCACCGACAACCGCATTCAACTCGAGCACAACACCAACTGATACAATACGGTCAATGATGTATCGTGTAGGTGTGGTGTTACTGTCCAAACTATTCTGGTACACGTACACACCTTTCATTGCACGAATATATGGTATACAATTGATTGTCGTTTGCGGTCGACATATTCGGTTAACGTCACGAAGTGTATGTTGGCACCGGTCGACATCGTCGGACTGAACGGACGGCGATCTAGACATACTTCTTGTTGTCATTGTTGATTGTCGTGGTGGAGGTGGTGGTGGCATGACAATAGAATCAAGATCGTGGTCATTGTCATTCCCTTGAATAGGTGGTCCATTGAGTTTTCGTTTGCGGGATATTTTTTGATGTGGTATGGGTGAGTTGACATTAACAACAACATCCTCCGATTCATCGTCGTCGTCGTCGGACATGATCACTTGACGTATCATCTGCTTCATGGTTATTACTTTGTTGTTACTTATGCTAAGACTAATAATTTTGTGCGTTCAATTTTAATAACATTAGCATTGCGCACCGTTTCATATATACTCTGGACACCATTTTACATTTGTTAACTTTAAGCTTAATTTTTTTGAAAAAAGCTAACACGCATCCCCTGTCTGGAACTCAAAACAAAGCATCCCTATGTCTGGGATTCAAATATTTGAAAAAAGCTAACACGCACCCCCTGTCTGGAACTCAAAACAACCATCCCTCTGTCTGGCATTCAAATATTTGAAAAAAGCTAACACGCACCCTCTGTCTACAACTCAAAACAAAGTGAACCCATTAGACACATAACATTCATGCTTGACACACGCATACATGTAGTAGAACATATAGAGGTCGAGTAAATGATTAAATGCGAGGGACCAATAACAAGGGGGCACCAACACATACATGAACACGACATGCGTGTGGGTGTGGGTTATGTTTGAAAAAAACATACACAACAATCACAAAGATGATAAAAAGGTCGAGTTTATGCTAATGTATATATTATTGATTAATCTTGAAACATCATCACGTGTTCTGCTCTTCATCTTGTTCACGAATGATCGCATGGACATGTTGCATGCAAATCTACAAAAAATGTACATTAATATCCACTCTCCGCAATTGTCATCGGTTGGAGACTGTAGCTGATGCGAACACGTTTCAACACCGTCGATGTGAGGTTGCTGTCGTAACGAATCGAACAATTCGGTATGTGTAGAGTCAAAAACTGTATACACGGTCCAGTGTCCATCATTATACAAAATGTAGATGATATTCTTGGTCAGCAGTTCAGGCGACGAGTGTTTGACATTGCTGAGGATACGCCAGTGTGGTAAATGGACGTTCCATTTACCAAGTAAGATTGCGATTGTTGTTCCGTGCATCCTAGACTTACACGTTGTAGTCCATAGTCATTGAATGGTCAGCATGATATGAAATTTGATTTTCAAACTCTGCAATTATAACAGCCTGCACAGGTTCTGCGAGTGGTGTGCGGAATTTACAATGTACCGTAACGGTGCCCTGCTCAATAGGGATCCAGGATGTGTCGTTGCTTTTATAGTCAAGACCCAGGTCGAATGCAAACACACAAAAGTCCTTTTCGAATTGAGCTTTGGTTATGTCTGGTGGATTTGTCGAGTACATACCACCTACACTGCGCAACAACTCTTCATACTGCCAATGACACATGGAGCCAGTCGTCGGGGTTGGTCCGACATGAGCATCATTTTTTTCAAAGAACATTATCTGCTCAGTGTTAGGTAGTTGATGTGTACCGTAGATGACCTTAATCTCGGACAGATTGTAGTTTCCAAACCTACCCGGATGTCTCTTGTGCGAACCATCAAACGCTACTTTACTCACGAACATAACCCATATACGACGCGGTAGCTGTCCGTAAGTAATTGGCGTCGAAGGAAAGTCGGTTTGTCGAGCGTTCAGGTAAACATTTGTACACGCATAACGTGTGATTGGAATTTTCATCGCCAAACCGTCCATAAGCATTTTACGTTTTTGATCCCTTAAACTTCCCAACAGCAAATGTCGACGAAAGTACAAGGATAATGAGACAATTTCCAGTCGATATTTGTTGCTTCCCTTGTTGTGCATGAGTAGAAAGTCATCAGTGGCTCGCATCAGAGTAACATTGAGATTGTTGCCCGGAGGCCACCACTTTGTTATACCGTTGAACATATCACCACCCAGACGACCGCCAATGGTCACCAATTGAGACGTACCGAATTCTTCCTTACGCGCTGCGAATCCAACACCTTCCAGGGTTTCCATTTCACCTACTGCATCTTCCTCGCTGACACCCAAACCCATCCATGTACGTTTGGCGGACTTAGTGGCCATTAACATTGTTGTCAAGTAGGATATGTAGTTTAATTTGTCTCCACTATCCATAAACTGGTACGGTCCACACTTTACACGCACCGTCTTGAATAACCATTGAGCAAGTAGATTTATTGGTGCAACATCTTCCGCACTAGATTTAGGATAAGCAAGCATGTCCTCTGCAGAAAGTGTTTCAACCGTCATGTTCTTGTACGCCTCATCATCGACACTCCTAGAATCGTCATTAATCAAATACAAATGTCGTTTACGGTTTAATGCCCTCTGATTAGTAGTTTGGCTATGTGCCTCACCAACCAATAGCGATCCATCATCTTTTACAATTCGCACCTGTGCCAGAAACTTTGTCTCGTTCAAATCAATAAAGTGTACAGGTGATGGTTCGAGGCTAAACTGAAATGTAGTATCGCGTTTGTCGAGTGAGTACGGCTTCACCTGAATCCAACTACTACCTGTGAGTCCTGCCTGAGTTGGACGTACGTCCAAGTAGTCAACCTCACGACGGCTGACATAGGCGGTGCTCGGATCGATTACTGTCGCTGCCATGACAACGTCTTATTCAACAAACTAGCGGTGTGGTTGTAGATTATTTTGGTTGTCAAAGTTATCGGGTGGATCTCCAATATCCACTGATCGATACGGGCTAGAGGTCTTTTTCGATTTCCTTGATCTTGACGTCAAAAGTTTAGTGTCAATTGTGTTACGTTTATTCTTGGGCGCGCGGCGAGTATTTATAGAAGTTGTTCCCAGACCGGACATACCTTGCCCTCTTGAAGCCATCGTTTCATAACTTTTTTCTCCAATTATTTGTGTGCGACCGTCCACACCAGACTCGGGCATGATTGCACGTTGATGATCGCCGGCATGTACAGATTGTCCAAACATTGCTGTGTAAATATCGTTAAATGCCTTGGTCGTAGGTCCGCGTGATTCGTTACGAGTTGATTGTGTCTCATCACGTTTGGGACGTCCATAACCGAATGTATTCGCTCTAATTTGTTTGTCCAATTCATCCCACTGTTGCATGTTTGGTGGAACGAATGGTTTAACACCAGTTCTAAATGCGGTCATGATTGTTCAGACAGAGATACGACGAGTACGAAAACTAAAATGCAAATCTCAACTTTATCACCAAATCTTTGAAGTACAATGATGCGCGTTCTTCATTGCTTTTATAGTAATTGTAGAGCATTAGTTTATATTTGTAAGTGTGCAGTTGACGTCCAGAACCGCACTCCACCATACCATATGATGTCATATCCTCGCTCTGTGGAGCATACAGTAGCGGAATTGGTTCAAGCATCGAGGCGATCGTATAGTTGGGAAAACAGGCCATTACATTGTCGTAAATCTGTGCATCGATCAACGTTGAAATGGGTTGTGTCGCAACCAACTCTGGGAACGTCATTGCGATCATTATTGGTGTATGCTTTAACATTGGCCTTTTCTTAATCGACGACGACATCTCATCATCATTGTCCGATGCATAACCACTGTCAGTGATGTTGCCGTTCATCGGTGTTTGTGTTGTTGGTACAATGATGTCAACTCCATCGACTGGAGTGTGGTTAGTTTCGAGGAACTTCGACCTCGAAGATAAATTCGAGCCGTGAACGCTCAACACTCTCATGGTCCAATCTTGCCTCGTCCGATTCAATATTGAACATATGTGTTGTGGTAAAACATAAGTGTAGGTCATTCTCATTTCGTCACTGGGGTGTTCATGGTGATCGTGTCGAGCTGTTATCCATACATCAATACTTCGAATTTGTGGTTCCATCGTAAATGCACACACATACACACGATGATTGTTTTTTTTTTGATTATGAACTACTAGAACACCGGTTGATCTGTTTTTTATATAGCCAGACACCAGACATTGGACTCCACCTCAACATGCTTTTTCCATGTTTGAATTTTCAAATAACCTAACAGACGTCTCAAAACAACAGCGCATGTCTGGAGAATGGTACCAACAGACACATGCATGTTAGCTTTTGCGGGGATGGTTGATGATATACCTGTCTGTGTCACTCACGGTCATTCTAATGGGTGTACACTATGGTCTATGTTGGATGATAACGAAGTGTGGTCGACGTTCGTCGATCCCATTTCATACCCAGACAAGTCCGACCAGACCGGTCTGGTCTGGTCTGGATGGTCGTTAGGCGGATCGGTCGGTTGGAGGTCGGTCATTCAGGCAGGTAACAAACAACAGCAGTGGTGTAACGGTCAGCTTATTTTCAACTTGACTTTTTTAAGTATGAAATTCATTCGAACAAAAAAACATACAATCAATCATACAACTTTTTTCAATCAAATTCAAACATTTTTATTTATTTCTTGGTCCCTTTGGCTTTTTTTTTCTTTTTTTCATCCAAACTCTCCGACTCGTCTACATGCTCTTGTTCATCGAATACTTTCGCTTCGCCGGCGTGTCGAACCAGAACCAACTCGTAGTTGTAAAATGGACTTACCACCTCTACTGGTGGGTTAGTTGTAGTTGTTAGTTCGTAAGCAAAAGCATCACGTCCCAAAATTACGTTTTGCACACGATATAAAGTGTTTGAGTTACCTTTGTCAGTACCCTTGAGAAACACGCCAGACTGTAGAGTTGTGCGAACAATATCACCCTCTTTAAACTTTTGAACCTTGTACTTGCGCTTCTTTTCAGACCGTTCACGCATCAAGCGACGTACTAGAGGCCACAATGACGGGTCTCGTAACACTTGAAAAGGTGAATGATTACCTAATATTGGTTTACGTTGGTTGTTCAATGACTTGACAATGTCGTGCAATGGCCACAACCAATCATTCGTAGCATAGGCTGTCTTGTATTTTCCCAGTCGAGTTTTTATAAACTTGATGGCAGCCTCTACAATCCCTGCATGAAACTCTCCATTCGTCAACGTGTATAGAGCGATTGTTTGATCGTTTAGATAATGACGAAACTCACCACGATATTCGTTACCGTCATCAGTGCCTATTCGATGTACAAGACCATAGGGTTTACACTGTTTCACAATCGACTGGAAACCCTTTGTCGTATGCTCTGCCGTCTTTCGTGGCATAGTTTGTATGAAAATTGCTCTAGAGAAACAGTCGACCATTACGAGCACGTAACGCTGTCCTCTCAACGGTTCTCGTGTATAGTCAATGAGATCGACTTGACATCGAAACAGTGGTGCTATTGCCCGAACTGAATCACGAATGTGTGGTTCGTTGTTACGTACATGTCGGGAGTAGCCACGTTCTCTTTGTAAAACACGACGAACTCGTGACAATGGTATGTTCACATTTCGATGCTCACGAAAGTAGTCTTTTATATCTCGAGCACTACTGAATGCAACACCATACTTTATCTGATTGTACACGTCGGCAATGGCATCATCATCCACCGAGACGTCCGTCGCCGTGCTCCTCGTAGGTGTTCCCATATCGAGTACTAGCAGCAGTTGCAGATCGTGTTTGCAGTGGTGGTGTTTTTATTTTTACTGGTGGATTAACTTTCCTTGCTTTTGAAAGTTTTTTAAGACGATCAAATATATGCTTGTCATGCACAAGGTCACTCAGTTCTGCATTGTTTTTCACTATGGTCAATGTTTCACGCATGTCATTATCAAGTTTAATGTCTTGAGTTTGTTCTGCAGGTAGTAGTAGAAGATCAGCAATTGTGTAGAAGGTTGTATCGTCATTGTACTCCGTTTTACCAGGTAGCATTTGACCACCCGTCTTTTCTTGGTAGGAAATATTACCCTTTCTCTTTAGAGCAATTCTGAGATTATCAACCTCCGCTGAATTGTCTGACCGTTTGATGGTTTGTGTCATTGTTCCTCGCTTTTTAGGATCCCCAAACATAGTCATAGCCTTAGGATCCCCAAACATAGACGTAGCCTTAGGTTCAGCGCGGGTAAGCGTAGTATGTTTCGTCTGTTTCATACTCGTATTTGGTGGGTCTGAAACTTGATGTGCGGCATCCAATGGTGATCTTGGTACATACGAATCTCTGTTACGGTTATCTATATCTTCATCATCTTCTTGCCGATATTTAGCTATTGCTGGAGTTGCCAGAGTTGGTATATTACCAATCGAAGATGAACGTGCTTTCTTTGGTGGAAGAATAGGCGCTCCTTCATCTGACGACTCGTCTTCTTCGAGAATCGGTGCTGATGATGTTGCCGGCTCTTGACGTAGTTTACCACGCCTGCCATGATGTTTCATTTGATAATCGTGCACTTGAATAGGTTGTTGTTTTTGAGACATCACACTTCTATTCAATGTCGTTATAGAACTATTAAGTTTATCCATCCAATGTGTCATATGATCATGTCGACGTTCTTCGATATCGAACCTCTCTCGATCATGAGTTGAAACTGTATCATCACGCACCGGTTCATTAATATTAACCGCTCGATCGTTTGACACCTCCACCACTGGTTGACTTTCATCAAGAGATACCTCCGACGCTTTCAGCTGAAGTTTATTGTTCGATGCACTAGCGTCACGTAGCATTTCAATTTTCAACAATCCATCCTGAATCACACGTGTTAACAAGTCGGGTGGTATTGACTTTTGTTTCATAACCTCTACCAACTGCGCATCAATCTGCTTGATTCGCTCCTGCGTTCTGTTTGCACCAATTATCCTGCTACCCTGAACTCCATCTGGTAGAATTGCCGAACTCAACTCTTCGGGTATTAGCAAGTACTTTTTCACAGCATCATCCATGATAACTATTTCACCGCAGTACGCCTGTTATCCTCGTCGACAGTCTCCAGTATGTAGTTGGTTAGAAATTTACACGTTGGCGTATGTTTATATAGGAAGTCGACAATGCTCTCCGTATCGTTACCGTCCATGGCGGTCAAATATCGTATATTCTGTATATGACGCTTGATCCTCTGTTTCATGTCTCGACTCAGGTGTTTGTGCTCGACACTCTTGCATAAATTTGTACTCACATCCTTGAAAATCAGTGCAAAGTCGCCCATTAATACAGAATATTTGCGTCCGGAATCAACACCTGATTTACGTGAACGCATTGAATCCGAATCGATCATACTCTTGACATGTTTGGCAGTTTTGAGCCGCTCCAACGTGTTGTAGTGTCTCATCAACCTTTTGGGCAATTTGATACGTTTTCCGTTCGCCATATCTATTGATTGCAATCGTTTTCCGCGCTAAATATGCTCACACTGAAAAAATTCCAGCTAGCAAGTGTGCAGCATTCACAGTTGTTTTTCAAAAAACACACACACACAACTGTGCGAGGATATTTTTGAAAAGTCTGCCACAGTATTATCTGTAGTATCGCTGGGTACCAATCTCGATCAGCTATCCAGTAGTTCACAGTGTCTAGTGTTCACACACGCGCCCACTCAACAAATAATATTCATTATGATTACATTTTTGCGGGTTTATATACACTCAGAATCCCGTGCTTGTTGAACACATCAGAGTAAACGGTCAACTCTTTGCTAGCTCTCGGGTGACTGTCCACAATCAAATGCGGGTATTTACCCATATTGTCCACTGCCATTTGCATGCACGTTTGTAGGAACTTTTTGCGGTTGGGAAACATTCGAGAATTTTCCAGTGCCATTGTAGACTGATCAACTGGTGAGTGTGTAAGTATGAGTACATCACGATTACGTCTGCACAATTTTAGAAACTTGTTTCCGTGCATGTCTTGAACAATTAGGAAAACGGTACACCCGCGACCAGCATTAATGTGCTTGCTGTTCATTATAAAAAAATCTGAGATGACCGAATTCATGTGCGTTAGAAGATCATCGAACACGACACAAAATGACGTAGTGATACTCTCAAATAGATCCATTGAGGGTACGCCTGGATGTAGAATGAAATTTATGTCTGTTATTGAATCACGCATCTCATTGAGACTTTCATCGAACACCCCATAGCAATATATGCACGTTGCAAACGGTCGTTCAAAGTAGCGATGTTTGTCTGCCAGAAATTTACGAACCATGTACGATTTTCCACTATGACTCTGGCCGTAGACAAGAATCGATGACTTGTCTTTGAATCGCGGTAGCTCAAACAGTTGTGGTTTACTTTTTTCATCGGTCAATGTAGACGTCGACATGGCTCTCTTGATTATCACGCTAGCGATTGTGTCGATTTTCGGCGTCAACTCGGTCCAATCGGAAAACACCACCGTCAATATACTCAACAGTATAACGCGCTATTGTCAGGTTCCGGTGAGAAAATGTGTACAATAAAAACATACATTCCTTATATATCAACGTTCTACTGGATGTGTACAACATGTCTTTGCATAGGCTCTCGACGCTCTGTCGTTGTTCTGTACTGTTGGATATGATACCGATCCACTGTTCAACATCTCCCTATCGTGGAAGGCCCCTGGAACAATATTTATTGTACCGCCGGCAC
>JQIA01001058.1_pt1 | contig 14725 bp, 14 predicted proteins | sample 811431 | NCBI WGS metagenome assembly JQIA01 (sample SAMN02998118, study PRJNA258478) | marine sediment metagenome | biome: marine; feature: seafloor; material: sediment; isolation source: oil-polluted sediment collected from 3 locations (0.5 km, 0.7 km and 0.9 km)... | place: USA: Gulf of Mexico ... | reverse complement strand
GCTTTCTTAGCGGCTTTCTTAGCGGCTTTCTTAGCGGCTTTCTTTGGAGCTTTTTTGGCAGCTTTCTTTGGAGCCTCCTCGACTTCCTCCTCGACTTCCTCCTCGACTTCCTCCTCGACTTCCTCCTCGACTTCCTCCTCGACTTCCTCCTCGACCTCTTCTTCCGTAGTTTTCTCGGCGAGGGCTGCGATTGCTGCCCTACCACCCTTAGATGCCTTTTTGGTGAACTCCTCTTCGATAAGGTAGATATTCACCTCCTTGCCCTCCGCATCAAGTGTGGACATCTTATAGTCCTCGTAAGTAATGCCATCCGTGTCCGTATGGGGTATCTCTTCAATGGTAATCACAGTCCCGACAGGTGTTGTGATGTCTTCGTCGTAGTCGCTTCCGAGAAATACTACTTTCTCGCCGTTTTTATAGGTAGTCTTAGCCATAATATATTTTGGTAATAGTTGTTTGATTCACGGGGAGAGTCCCCGCTGAGGTCTGCACACTAGGTAGTGAAAAGTATTGTGCAAGATTTATTTTATGTTTTTTTGTAGTTTTGTGATTACCCAGCGTTGAAGGTCTTATCAACAGCGTCTTTCTGGGGAACCGTCATCGTCAGATTACCCTCCCTTGCGTGTCTCCCCATCTGGGCAAGACCGTAGGCGTCGCATATATCGTTGGAGGAGAATGATTTCCCCCACCGCTTATACGTCTCCAGCATCATAACGTCTTTGGGAGATCCACCCTTTCCCGTTACAAATTTCTTCAAAGAGGTAGGAGACACCTCAACGTATTCTATATTACGATCATAGAGGAGTAGTCTGCATATCCCACCCCATTCCCCGATAGATGCGAGTTTTCCACCACGAATACCCATGGCGTAGTTCTCAATGACGGCGATGATGTCTGTATACCCAAGCCTATCTAGCAGGTGTATTTGGGTGGTCATACAGTCCTTTAGGTGGTGCAGCCTCTCTGCGCCCCGAAGTTTTCCGCCCTTGATCTCGACCTCTTTGATAATGTGCCCATCCTTGTCGATGGATACTACGCCAGAACATGTTAGGGATAGGTCTAGCCCTAGGTAGCAGGTGGTGTCCCCGTCGTCTCTGGCGCAATTTAGGCGTAACTCCCCTGCGTGGGTGTGTGCGGATCTCCGTCTTGGTGCTTTTATTTTCGTGGTCATATTTTTAGATGTTTTGGCAGTGCGTGGCGGCTGAGCATTTTTTAGCCATGGGGCACGCATGGTCAGCGCACAGGCTGTGACGCTCGGGTAGTGTATCCGTCTGGACACATTCATGGAGATACTTCGCATTGGCAAAAGCCTCCTCTACGTCTAGCATCCTGCGGGGCATCCTCACTTGGTATTCTTTGTAGGGTGACTGCCCCCAGACAAAATCCTTGTTGGCGTAGATCACGGTGCATACGTCGCCGACCACATATCCTTTTCTCCGAAGCATGTGGGCATAGCACTTTACCTGAAATACATGATCCCCGAGAGGGGAATCCAACTTTTCAAACGCCGCCCTGTTTATCGACTTGATCTCAAAAGGAAAGACGACACCGCTGATGCCTATAAGAATGTCTGGATTTCCAATGACGTGATACTCCTCGTCGTGGAGTGTAAATTCCCCATACGTGACACATCGGGAATTACACTCTGGGCAAGTGGTTTCGTGCTGCTCTCCGTAACCAGCCTTGACGGTCGATCCACATAAACACTCCCATAGTCCGAGACTGCTCTGGGAATTATTCAATAAAAACTGCTTCCGTATGTGCGCCTCTACTGACCTACCCATCGCCCAAACAATCCGCATGTTTGCCCCAACGTCCGACCGTGTGCAGATATTAAATTTATCAGTCAAGTATTGCCTACGTGGGCAGTATCCAATGAGTGAGGATACATGTGTTTTACCATCGTAAACTGCCGACCTGTCGAGCTGGGTATCACTATCCTCACCCAGAACTATGTCTGATAGGTATCCTTCTGGTATCGTCAACGCGCCGTGCGGCTCATCTCCATCCAACTCTACGGGTATCTCTATGTCGTCGCCACCGTCGTCATCTCTTGGGTCTGCGAGTGCGTCCGCCACACTATGCTCATCGTCCGAGGGCATGTCTGGGAGAGGCGGCGTATGGGGTGTTTCCTGCGTCGTATCCGTCGGGGGTGCGGGGATGACTGCTGGCATAGCTACGAGTCCAGCCCTGTGTGGGGTGTATCGTGGTATTGACCTGCGTAACGATTCAACCTCCGCCTCTATGGACGCATCCGAGCGGGGGACTTCCACCCGACCGAGAGCCATTTCCGTGAAGCTAGGCATCCTGCTCTCCTAACTCTCCGACCACCATCTCCAAAACATACTTAGGCATAACGACGACAGAGTGGGCTACCCTACCGTCTGGCTCTAAGAACTCCACCTCGATAATTGGAACCTCCCCAGACAGTAGTGCTGTATCCTCTATTTTTTCTAGTATCTTCCGTGTAATCGAGAATGACTTGTTGGTGGTAGATTTGCACTCGATGCGGACGACGCCTCTGGCTCTGACATCGCCCTTTTCATCTCCGCACCCAGAACCCTTCACCACATTAGCGGATAGGTCTTTAGCGATTCGCTTTTCCTGCTTGGGGGCATGGTTGTGCGATACGGTTTTCACACCACGAAGTCTTTTAGGTATTGTCAGGGGCATCGTCTTTTTCTGGTGCGGGTTCTTTCGTATCTTGGTCGATGGTGATGTCCGCCTTATGGCAGAGTAGGAATTTGTCGGGCGGTAACGCTTGGACTCCTTTCATGTCCCGTATGTCGGAAAGGATGGCTCTTTTGAGGATGTTCATCTGCTTTGGATTAGCTATCATGTAATCGGCGATTGCCGCCAACTTCCCAAACTTAATATCGACACCGCCCACTCTCCAAGACGCTCCTCCGCCAGTAATATATCCCATCTTTTTTGCAAGACTCAGTGCTGTCTTATTATCGTCGATAGCACCAAGACCTAGGGGATTCTCTGGGTCACATATCATTTTATACTCCCCAGCCTTTATCCTGTTTCCTGTTTTACACCTCTTGATAGAGAAAGAGTGTTCGTTGAAAGATACCACTTCGATACCCTCTCCGTTCCGATCTAACTGCTCCTTCTTTTTGATCTCCAAAAGCGTAGAACATAGGAAGCGTATAGCGTGACCTCCTGGTAGTGTCCGTGGATCTCCCATCATTACCATGCTGGATCTGAACTGATTAATGAGGATCATTGTCGGCTTAAACTTCTGACCCATGCGTGAGCGAATACGCATAGACTTCAATGTCTTGGAGGCTAATACTCCCATGAGTGCCGCCAACTTCCCCATGGTAACATCTTCCGCCGAGCGTTCTGCAATAGCGTTAGGGATACATGCTGGGACTGAATCCAATACGACGTATAGAATGTCCTCGCACTTTAGTAGAGCTTCGCAGTAGTCCACCGCCTCCTCTCCCGTGTCTGGCTTGATATAGATAACCCGAGACATGTCCACGCCGAGAGCTTCTGCCCATGTCGGATCAAGAGTCCCTTCCATATCGACAAATACTGTTTTAAGTTTTTTGTCTGGGTATTTCTTCTGCGACTCTGCCACCGACCTCAAGGCTTGTGTAGTCTTACCGCTTCCCTCCCAGCCATAGAACATGTGAAACACACCCTCGGCTAACCCACCATACGTGGCGTAGTCCAAAGCAAACACCCCCGTAGGCGTGTGATTAAACCTCGGGACTAGCGTTCCAGAGTGTGCGGAGTTGTCCCCACTTCGCTCACGTATCCCAGATATTACTTCGGTCAACTCGGGAGACATCTTCCCTAGGGGGTCGGCTGGCTTCTTTTTTTTAGCAGCCATTTATTCGTCCCCCTTCCCGCTAACTCGGTCGTTCATCAGACCGTCAAGTATCCCTGTGACCTCAGCATACGTCTCCAAAATGTCGTCTCGGTTAGGCTCGCACGGCATTTCAATGGCGATGTCAATCCGTAGCGACTCAAAGTCCCCTAGGTTGATCGTTCTGCCTCCAGCTACTCTGACATACGCAGGGTTCCTTGCTGCGACCCTCTTTGCGACGTGCTCCGTGTTATTATCCTCTTCTGTTTTTTGACCAGACGACGACTTGGAGGTAGATGTTGTGATCTCGCCCTGTGCAGTTTCTTTTCCCGTGTGGCTACGTGTGCGGCGGCGGCTTCGTCTTGTTGTTGTCTGTGACATATTAGTGTTTGGTTAGTGTGTGTTTATTTATGTGTTACTTAGATTTTTTGGGGAAAAATGACTCTATAAGTCTCGCTGGGTAGGTGAACATTTCGCAGTTACCTTTTCGGTAGTCGGCTACTCTGGATCTGAACGATGTATCGAATACTGGGCACGCCGTGTCTTGGATAGTCACCCATACTGGTTTTTTCTTACCATTAAGAGGTCTTCGAATCCTCCCAATCACCTGCGTCGCTTCTGATCGTGGGGATACGTCGATCCCAAAGTCTAATCTCGGAATATCGACCCCCTCCTTCATCATTCCGTAGGTGGCGAAAATGATATTACACTCTGTCTTTACCCGTTCAAGCTCCGACTGCTTTGTTACCTGACTTTTTACCTGATACTTACCATTTTCTGCGTTTGGGTTATGCACCATCTTAGATCGTGTAAATAGTCCCATGTCCGCCTCTGGGATGCCGTTACTGCCGCATCGCTGCATAAGAACCTGTAATTGCTCTATCCTGTCCCCAATGACCAGTATGACCCTTTCTTTGCTATGTGCGTATCGGATAATAGAGACGATCTCGTCATTCCTCTGCTTATTCTTGCACAACATGTTTAAGACTATGCTCCTAGGCATAGATTTACTCTTGTCCATCTCCTCTCCCATCCTGTTTTTCGAGGTGACGCTAAACGTCCCAGTCTGATATACGCACACTCTCGCAAGCAATGCCTTCGACGCCGAGATAACAAGCGGATCCCCGAGGTGAAAGTTCACGACTTTCATAAGACCGTCCCGCCTATTGGGCGTGGCAGTAAGCCCTAGCCTGTATTTGGGGCGCAACTTACCCATGCTCTTTGAAAACATTTTAGCGGCTACTCGATGCACCTCATCCCACGCCACCAAACCAAAATAGTTATAGAAGTCCGTGCCGTAGTCCCTGTTGGCAATAGAGTGGACGATTGCCACGCAGATTTTCTTCCCAACATAATCACACTTATCTTGCTGTATGATTGAAACGTCGTCGTCGCCCAGACCTAAGTGCAGCTTGGCTTCTGCTGCCCACTGGTGGGCAAGGCTCTCTGACGGGACTATGACTAGGGACGTGATGCCTAATTGACCTATGGCGGACAGGCAGGACACTGTTTTTCCTGATCCAGTAGATGCTTGTGCCAATACCACCCTGTCCTCCCGCAGGGACTCTACAAGATCCTCTACAAATACTTTCTGACCTGCCGCCGCTTTTGGGTGGTTGGGGTCGGGCAAGCGGTCTACGGTTATTGGGCGTCCAGACGTGGTGTTGTCTATCCAATCAAACCTCTCCATAGCCCAGACAATAGGGACTCCGAGCTTTCCGTCGATGTCGTCATTGTATGCGCATACGGGTTCATCATCATCCTCGGAAAAAAATGACTTAACGGTGAGATGCTTCTTTATGCTGGAGATCTCTGCTCCAGAAAAGTCGTTAGTGTCCAAGTAAAACCACTCGGACATCGTTCCTGTAATCTGTTTCGCCATTTGATATTTCTGGTAATGCGCCCAGCGAGGTTTCCCCCGCCGAGCGTCTAGTGTTACTTATTTCAACAGGGATTAAGCGAGCGGATCATCCTCAAAATCCTCACCATTCCCGACAACACCACCATCGTCGGCAGAATCGTCAGACTCGGGTGCGAGTGCCTTGCGGCGAGTGCGTCGCTCGGGTGTGGCTGTTGGGCTGAACTTGTCATCATCATCACCGCCCAAACCACGACCACCACCAAACTCTTTGATAAGAGCGTCGGCGGAAGGTCGTTCCGAGTAGATCTCATGGTTTTTATACGCATTAAGAAATTCATTCTCAGCGAAGATTTCCTTGCCCTGCTTGGTGACTACGGCGTCGTGCCCAAACTCCTCGATAAGCTCATCCTCTGGGATGAAATCAAACAGCGTTCCGTCGTCGAGAATCGCGGGGAAGCCGATCTTCGGTGACTTATGATTATTGGTATCACGCTCCATAAGGAGCACGGTTCCACGGAGGGTTCCATTTTTCTTAATGGCGGCAGTCGCAATCTTCCAAAATGCGTCGAGCTGGGAATTTTTGATACCGATAAGCTCTCGGCTGTATTCGTGGACTTCGCCGTTCTTATCTGTCCACTCTACGAGAGTGAGAACGGTTAGGTAGGTGACGAAGTAGGGTTCCTTTCCTGTGATTTCAATCAGAGGATCGTTTTCAAACTTCTTGGGAGATGCACGGTAGATACACTTGCGCTCGCTCTTTTTCCAGATCTCATGCTCCCACACGCCCATAGCGGTGTCAAAAGACTCATTGAGTATAACAATTTCCTTGGTGGTGTCTCCTTTGGCGGCGTTGGCGGCTAGCCAGAATCTGCGAGGTTGGCGATTGTCAGCCATGCGCTGACTTGCCTCCTCCTTTGCTGTTTTGGAGTCCTCCAAAATACCAGCTCCAGAGGACATCCAATCGGACGTGTCTGCGTTTTCTGTCTGGGCGTGTGCAGTTTCTTCTACTGCCTCTTTCTTTGCGGTGGCACGGGTGCGCCGTCTTGGTGTTGTCATAATTAATTTATGGTTTATGTGTTTGTTGTGTGGGCTATGCCCTATTTCTGGCAACCATCATGGTTGGAGATCATTTCAAGCAACATGAGCGTTTGCTTGATAGCCGCTAGGGTAAACCCAGATGCTATCAGTTTAAGTCTCACGTTGTCTTTTTCGGAAAATTCTGAACACACCCCGCAGGTGTGGGATATAAAAAATACTGGGTGTTCTGGGTCGGTGTTCACGTCTCTGGTGACTATGGTCGTCCCTACCCCTTGTCGGAAGTATGTAGCTGTGTCCGTTTTACCCGCACTGAACCGTGCCGCCGCTATCGAGGCTTTCACGGTATAGATGTCGTCTTGATTTGTAACTTCTTCTGGCATATATCTAGGCTTTTTCTGCGTGTTTAAGCATCCTGCTAACTTCGACTAACGATAGCTGGTCAGGGTCGTCTTTACCATCAATCCACGGGACGATAAACGTGGGGATCTCATCTTTCAACTTATCGACAGCTCCGCCGCCGCTAAAGTCCTGTTTCTCTTCTCGATATTTACCAAACAGCCCTATCTCTCCTGCGAGATCATTATCGTAGAGAATATATACTGGCTCGCCCCACATAAAAAGGACTGACGCTTGGTCGTCGCTAAGGGATGACCCCATCGTCGCCATTACATTGTGCGTGGCGGTCAGACCAACGGCGTGTAGGTGAGCGTAGGCGAAAAGACCTTCGACAATAACAATCGGAAGACCCGCTTGGTAATGCTCCTCACCTAAGATAAATTTCTCCTTTTTTACGCCCTCATAATTCCTAATCTTTGGGGCGTATTTGTGTTCAAAAATAAGCCTTCCCGTGTAGCCATACAGGACGTTGGTGTCGTCTTTGATCGGGAAAAGTATTCGGTTCTCTTCGTCGTCAAACAACAGACCAAGCCTGTCGGATGTGGCTCTGTCGATGTCTCTATTCAAAAGGTATTCGACAGCTTCGGGTATGGCTGTCGCTTTTGGGTATAGGTCTTCGTAAATCTCCATAGGGAGCGGGACGGGTTCTTCGTCCTCTACGCTGACACTATCAAAAGGTTTTGGGGTGTGGAATAGCTCCCCATGTTCCGTCTTGTTAGCCAGCTCAGAATACTCACCGTAAGGTAGATCTCTAGCCCACTCGACAGCCCCTACAAGATCTCGTAAGTTGCCAGCACTCTTGCACGAGAAACAATGGTATCCGCTTTTCCCCTCGTCGTTTACTCGGATACCAAATGACGGGTTTCGGTCTACCCCGCGCTTGTGGGTCTTGCTCGCCAGAGGGCAGCACATCATAACCCATCCGTCAGCATTTACGTGCGTGACGGGGATGTTTAAGGCAGAGCAAAGCTCTCGTATTTTGAACTCCTGCATGAGTAGGTGGGTGGGTGAAGCCTAGGGGAACGGTGCGGCATGAGCATCCAGCACTGGCTCCCCCAGACGACACGATTGTTTACCAGAGAGCTACTTAGATGCAGTAACTTTGACAGATTCCGACCCATCAGAGGTGACGGCTACCTTGTCTGCGATGTTTGACCCTGCGGCTTTGACTACCGCCGACTTGGTGGCGGAGATCATGCTCCAGAACATTTTGGGGTCTACTAGCTTAGACAACATGCGAACGTCGATACCTGTCTTCACGGAGCGGACACGCTTTGTCGTAAGTGTTTTGTGTTCGCCGTCGATAACTACATTAAAGGACTTTGTTTCGACCCCCGCCTCCAACATAATAACCAAAAGCTCTTTCCGAGCGTCCGACTCGTCCTTGGTGGCTGCGTTTTTTGCTTTGTTTGCTACGATAGCTTGCTTGGCAAGCTCCTTCATTTTCTTCTCTGTATTTGTGTCCATAATGGATGGTTACTTGGTGTTTGTGTGCCTTTCTTTCGGCTGGGGAATTATTGCTCGCTATGCCAATAAAGCGCAAGCACTATTTCACTTATTTTTCTACCGTAGATATTGATACGGGTTGCAAAGTGCTTAGGGCTGTGGGTTTGGGCTTCTCTGGGTTCTTCGCAGTGGGGCTACTGTTTTTTTGGAAGATCGTCTTCTGGCTACCCGTCGTGGTGCTGGGATACCATACCGAAGAATGTGATTAGCCGCCCCCCGAATACGTTCGCTATACTTGATGTAATTTCCCCCAGACATGAGAGCTTCCTTGTCTATTCGGTGCTTGTCTGGGTGTGATAGTGACTCCCAGTCCTCATATATGGACATCGCCAACTCGTCAAAATCTTGATCGGATATGACGGACGAGCTGCACTCATAATAGATGTAGCAGTGAATGAGGTATTGTCCTATTCGTTGGCTCATACTGATTGGCTTTTCCTTCGACTAACCACTTTATGCGGTATCCTACCTTCTGCTATGTCGAAGTATTCTCTGACTATCTCGATACCAATAAATTTTCTGTCATTCCTAATGGCTGATTTACCAGTAGTCCCAGACCCCATCATTGGGTCGAATACCGTGTCTCCAGTGTTCGTCCATGACAGTATGTGATCCTCTACTAACTTTTCTGGGAAGGTGGCTGGGTGTTTTACACCACACTCTACGGAGTTCCCACCACCGACAACATACTTCCAGCAATTACCTATTTTCACATCACCCGTTAGGGATACCAGAGACTTGGTGAACTCGCCGTCCTTGTTCCTAGTAAACCCTTTGACTCGGTGCGTTCTGATGTCATTGTGCTTGTTTCGCCTCTTTCTGGTCAGCGCATTAAACACCCGTGGCTTCCCCTTACTGAAAACAAACATATATTCAAAATCCTGATAGTATCTATTCGACCCACCAACGGGGGGTGGGTTATCTTTTTGATAGATCATAGTATCGTGTAGGTTAAAGCCGCAGGACATAGCGAACAGTGCTTGCCTAAACGCTGTCCCAGACTCGGAGCCTTTGGACGTAGCGTCAGCCACTACCCACACGACAACACCGCCGTCAGTAGTCACTCGGTAAAGCTCCATCATTATTTTTTTCCATTGACCCTCACACCACCCAGAAGATGAATCTCCGTAATTCCTAAGATCGTCATACGGCGGGGAGGTCACTGTGAGATCAATAGAGTTACCCAGAATGTCTGGCATAACCTCTAAGCAATCCCCATGCGTTAAGGATCTCATACACGGGAGTAAATCATTTTCATGCATATTTGCGGGACTTTGATATGGGCGGTTACAGGGTGCTGGCGAGCGGGTAGGTTATACTCGCTGACAATGCGTTTACGGATATACACTCCCCATTCTCTGTTATGGCGTTGATCTTGCCGCCGATGATTTGAAACTCTGTTAGTTTTTCTACCCGTAAACCGCCACATACGTGTCGTTTAAGGATTAGAACCCGCTCTTCTGATTTAGTTGTTGGCATGGTGTGCTTTGTTTATGTTAGTAAAAATTATCGTGTTTTCCCGACATACCAAGGCGGTCTTACCGCCAGCATATCTGGGTATTCCTCCATCTCCCCGAGATTGTCTCCGATCTCGGCATCCGCCACGATGGGGACTGGAAGCTCAATATCAAACATCTCTTTCAGCGGGGGGTTCTCCATGTAATACTTGAGGTAGGAAGCGTAGTCCTCTGCGAGATCTTCTCTCACATCCAAAGTGTTGTCATCGTGAATGAATAGTGCTGGCTTGGCTTCGTCTGGCGGACAATCCCTAACCAGAGCTGTCATAGCGATAAGCCCAAGGTCTGACCCGAAGCGTTGGACTGGTGAGTTTACAGAATCACGTTCCGCCTTTTTGACCATTCCCTCCATCTCTGAGTCTATCCCACGAAGTCTTCGCAAGGCTCCATGTAAAGATCTTACATATTTGTTTCTATGAACAAAGGCGTGTGCCCTCTTATGCCACCTGAGTAGCCCGCTATACTCCTTGAAATACCGATCTCTGAGATTCTTCGCCTCAGCGTCGGTGTATTCAACGCCATAGGTCGTCTTAGCATAGACTTTGAAGGATTTCCACCACATGCCATAGATGAATCCGAAGTTGACCGCCTTAGCCCCCTGTCGAGCCTTTTTCCTCTCGTCCTTTGGTAGCAGCCAGAAGTCCTCCAGATCAATTCCCATAGCCATCGCAGCGGTAGCGGCGTGTAAATCTGTCCCCGAGGCATACAATGCTATCATCGTCCTCTCGTCTGCCATACATGCCGCAATTCTCAATTCTGCCTGAGATAAATCGCAGCTTACAAATTTTCTGCCCTCCCCAGCCTTTAGCACCTTTCGGAATGGTTTTGCCAAAGACCCACGCTTAGGGATGTTTTGTCCGTTAGGAGATCGTGAACTGCTGTTATGCGTGACAATGTTGTTACCGATAAACGAGTGGTCGTCCTCTACACATATATCATAAGTATGTTCTTTCCCTGCGTAAGTTACAGATACTACGGCAGAATCACCAAACGGTGTTATCGGGTCTAAATACCTCTCCAGTCTACATATCTGCCCTATCCTTCGCTCGCTCACATCGGGGAAATGCTCATGTATTTTTACATAAGTTGCCCCGCCAGTCCTAAGTCTTCGTATATCCGCAACAGTATCTAGGGTTAAGTCTGTCTGGGAGTGTCTGTTGCCCCGCCTCGACCTGCCATGTGATACCATCATATCTGCATTATCTTTCGATGTCCCCCAACGCAGATTGGAAGCCCTGTTGTCTCCAGCCATACCATTTACGTGCATAACTTCGCACCCGTATGGTCTGGGCGGTAGAAATGCCTCTGCCACCAACACATGAACGCCACATTCTCTACCAATCGGTGACTTTCGACAACCAAGATTAACTTTTACGTGCCCCAACAACCCTTTACGGTGCGGTTTTACATATCTCGGAGCGATAGTCTTGTGCCCTGCGTATAATACCCTGCCATTAGACGACACGGTGTAGTCTGGGTGGCAGGTGTCTCGCCACTCCTCGCCAGCTTCGGAGGCTACTGAAAAGTCCCTACTGTCTACCGTAAGATTGGAGCCTACCGACAGGTCTTTGACCATAACCCACCCACTTCTGGTAAGCATTTTATGTTCTGGGGTAGCTGTGATACTTTTCCCACACGCAGTTCTGACAGTGTAAACATCCCTTACCCCATTGTCGAACACTTTGGTTACTGGCTTAAAATTGCAGTCGTGTGTTAGCACAGTATCGCCTACCCGCACCTCGTCGATCCTCTTACCACCAGAAACCGTAGCGACGATGGTGTTGCCAACAAGGCATCTTCCCGTAACGGCGGTGGATAGGTTGAATGACGGGTGAATTTTTCCGTCGGCTTTGATGTGCTGCCAAAAGCCCGTGTTCGCCTCCTCGTTGCCAACGTAAGTCGTCAGCATCTTGTTAAGGGCGGAATACTCGATGTATTTTTGAACAAAAGCGTCCTCGGCAAAATAGGGTAGGTGCGTGTTCACGGACACGGACGGTATTCTATCCGCCATCGGAAGCTCGGCGGTCGATGCTGTCCACACTTTAGGTTTTAGCCCACGACCCCCTTTCTTTTTTGGTCGAAAAAGTATCGCCTGTAAAAATACTGCCCTAGAAAAACTTAACGCCTTTCTTGGCTGATTCTTAACCTTATGGTTCAATAAAAACTCCCTCTTTATCTTGGGGTGAACCATGCGAATAAGGTCTGAGTAGTCCGTGGCTTCTTTGTCCACCATAAATGCGTGCAGATCCCGTAGTGCCTCTTTGTCCACATACACACCGTTCCGCTCCATCTTTACGAGCATGTTTAAGCAGGGCATCTGAACCTTTAGGTATGTTCCAAAATTCCTAGAGTCCTGCTTCAACACACCGAATAAAACCTTGGCTAACCGAAGACACGCATCCGTGTCCCCACCACCGTATTGGGTCATCTCGTATAGCGGGGCGGTTTCCATGCGGGATTTATCCTGCTGTTTGTCAAAAATATCTGAGTTGTGTTGGCACAGACCTTCGGAAATCAGCGTGTGTGTGCTTGTCTCAAGGGCAATGACTTCCTGTTCCCCGACATAAGTAATGTCGGTAATATCGTCCGCAAGCGGTAACGCCTTGCCTCTGGGCATGGAACACCCAACCCATTTCTCCTTAGCCAACAGTCTTACGGGTCTGTATCGCTGCATGATTGCCAGTGCTGTCCCCGTAGAGGACACTAAAGACGTGCATCCTTTGGCTCCCTTACTCCCCCTCTTGTCTTTTTGCACAGACACCCAAGATGAGAACCCGTCCTCTGATAGTGTGTCTATCACCCTGTCCAGAACGTCGCCCTCGTTCTGAGTTACCCCTATGCGCATACCCGTGATAGCCCCGTTGTTCGTAGCCCCGACAGTAACATAGCCCTCACCGTCATACATCGCTGACATGTATCCGCCAGAAAAGTCCTCCCTCGGTGTTTCCCAAGGAAATGGGAGTAGGCTGTTTCCCACCTTTAGCGTGTTTGCTTTTCTCCACCCCCACTGACCCCCCTTGAAATTTTTATTTAGGAACATGTGGTCTGAGCTGACCACTATATCTCTGCCCATCGAAGTCTGTATTCGGAAACAAGGCAGGACTTTCTTCTGGCACGCTGTAACGTATGACTTTCTCATCTTTCGTCTCTTTTTTGGGGACTCAGGGAACTCGTCGAAAGCTAAAAGCTCGTCGCCGACAACCAATTCTTCTACCTTTACGTGCCGAAGGTCGGAGGTAAGAACCCTAGACCCAAGACCTAGGCAGTATCCAGCCATGGGAGACACCCACCTGCGGACGCACTCTGATAGACTTTTTGACATCATGTTTTCATCAGCAGCAAACGCCATCTGGAGAGTGTCGTGAACCCACCCGTTTACCGACACTCCGTATGCTGACATCATGGCGTGGCAATCAAATTTTAGATTGTGCCCCACCTTTTTAATGTCCTCACGCTCGGCATACTCTTTGAGGTGCTCTTCCGCCATGTCAAAATCGGCATCCGTAAACATCGGGAAGGTTGCTTTCGTTATAGACTCTTCTGCATCCGTAAGATCCCTCTCCCCACGCTCACCGTTCAATACCTCTACCCTAGCGTAATGGCACGCCAGAGCGTCATTGTAATACTCCCTGTCCGTAGGTATTAATAGTGCGTTTCCTACCTCCGTAGTGATCTGGGCGCATAGGATTCGGTAGTTTGGCATCATCACTTCCAGCCCAACACCCTCAATATCGAAGGCGGTTATCGCTGGTGGGTTTTCCAGCAGATCTGAAAGATCGCACGCCCATTTATAGTCCGTAGGGACTTTCACAAGGGATGCACGCACCATGTCGTATTCGGCGTCTACTATGCGACGAAGTGTCTCCATGTCGGAGATGAAAATATCTTCTGCCTCTGGTCGCATTTTAATATACCCGATTGTGTATATCGTGAGGGCGTTTAGTCCCAATATGGTGGACAGCTCTGTTTGCCCCCGAGCTTTGGTGATCTTGATCGCCCGACCGTGTATCTGTCGTGAGGCGTTGGCTCCAAGACATAGAATCAATTTTTTCCCAGTAGCCATTTTGGATTTTTCCAAAAACGCTTCTGACTGCTCCTTCAAGTGCTTGGTGATCTTGGTCTGACTTTTTGACCACTCTGGTGGTATTGGCGAGCAAGCGGTGATGAAGCAAAAAAAAGAAGGATCTAATCCAACTCGCTTCGCCTCAATCAAAAACTTTTTCATATAAGAATCTGACATGACTTTGCCTTGCCGAAAGGACTTTGCATCAGGAGCTTCGCACACAACCAAAATTGGGGCTGAGGCTTTGCCCGATACCCTAATTGGGTTCGTGATTGGGGTGTCTGGGGCGTCTACTATGACCCTTCTGGTCGATTTTCTCTTGCTAGTTCTCATGGTAATAATGGTGGAATTTATACCCCTCCTTGGGTTAGTTAGGTCGCTGTCTTTCCAGCGTGTCATGGTTTACTTCTCTGCCAGTTTCCAACGTCTGACATCCCGACTTTTTCCACGGGTGGATCACTTAACCTTATTTTACGCCCTGACCAAAAGCATGACGCTACCAAAAGCACCAAGTAACTCGG
>JQIA01001057.1_pt1 | contig 14737 bp, 11 predicted proteins | sample 811431 | NCBI WGS metagenome assembly JQIA01 (sample SAMN02998118, study PRJNA258478) | marine sediment metagenome | biome: marine; feature: seafloor; material: sediment; isolation source: oil-polluted sediment collected from 3 locations (0.5 km, 0.7 km and 0.9 km)... | place: USA: Gulf of Mexico ... | reverse complement strand
TCTTTTAGCCTGTTTCGGATCTCTTTTGGCCAGGGGACCCCGGCATTTGCAATCTCATCTTCACTGAACAAAGTAACTTCAAGGCCGTAAACCGGAGCTCCGGTCTTTTGTCCAAAAACTGCATCCGATCCAAGAACTGATTTCCCCATTATTATCGGAGCAACAATTAAACCTCTTTGCATCGTAATTTTTTGAACCTGGGTTTTCAGCTCAGGGAATACCAGCTGGAAAAGCCAGAATAAGGTACTTGTAGATTTCAGATCGAGCAGTTGTAAATATGTTCTTCTGTTTTTATTCCAGTCTTTATAATACTTTTTATTCAATTCCGGATATAAATTGAAAACAAAATTCCAAATAAGAAAATTATCGAAATATCCGACAAAATCTTCAAATTCCTGTTGATTACCGCCTTTTTCATCTAATGTTTTTTGAAAATAGCTGGGCAGCGGTGACTGGGCTGACAATAATCCAATATTGACAACAATTTCAACACGCCAGTCAGGGCTCTCAATAAACTTTATATCAAAAATTATTCCGGGCTGAGAACAGGTTGACATATTACTTTTAAACAGAATTTCATTTTGTTTATAACCATAATGAAATAAAAGTTTAAGTAATGAAATTAAATCAAATTTATGAATTTTTTTTTTAATTTTTAATTTGATTTCATTTGTAATATCAGGTTTCATGATCACTTAATTAATTATATCCTCAACGCAGACAATCAAAACCCTCTGCGATATCCTCAATAGTGTCCAGAAGTTCAATGATATCCGTTTCAGTAATTTCAGGCTCTGATATATTCTGCTCACCAGATAGCTGTTCCGACATAGTCTCAGAAATACTATTTTCAGTTTCCCCAAATCTGATACTCAGCTTTTCTTTAAGATTATCAAAAAGCAGATCAAGAGGAATCATCTGAATCTCAGAATATTGAGCCTTTGCTAAAAAAACCAGCCGTTCAAATACGTCCATAGCGTGTTTATAATCAGGTGACGCTGATACCCCGTCATTTTTTTCATTAGGACCTGCGATCTTATCTTTTTGCGACCACGATTGACGCAATCTGTTTACTGAAAATATTTCATTAACACGACTCATTAAAATCACCTCAATTATGTTTTTTAATCATCTCTTCCAAAAGAAGGCGCAGCTGGATTTTTATAATGAATCAGCGGTTTAGTTGAACTTTGCTGAACAGAACCTGTTTCATGATCTTCGATACCAAAATCTGAATTTAACGCTATCATATTAAAAAAAAGGTAGAATACAAAAACAGCGGCACAAGCTGTTGCATAGTATTTCAGACTATTCCCAATCTGTTTCAACATCCCGGTTTCTTCTGCCGGAATTTCTGATATTTCAGGCGTATTAACCTGAATTTTATTTTTTAGTAATTTTTTAAATTCATTTATTTTTTCGGGGTTGTCTATGTATTTCCCCTTAAATCCATGATTGAGGCAAAAATAATAAACTTCATAAATAAAGGGGAGCGTCTGAGGCTTCCTTAGTATCTCTTCTAAAGTATCATAAAAAACTTCCCCGGCATCATCAATCTGAAACAATTCCTTTTGAAGCGGGGGCCAGCTTGTTAAATGCCCGTCAAACAGCTGGCTTTGAACAAGCTCATCAAATAATACGACAATGGGGAATAACACAAAATAACAGTCTCTTTCCGTAAGCTCAACCAGCAGCTGGGTTCTCAGAAGGTCAAGCTGTGTTCTGATATCATTTCTGATTTTTATTAATTCATCATCATTGATCTCATCTGAACTCTCTGGGAGAGAATCGACCCCATCTGTTTCAACAGCCAGTTTTCCGGTAAGAACTTCCATTTTTTCAAAAACAGAATAGACAGCATCCCATTGTATATTTTTCATGCCCGATATTCCTTTAAACTTAATTCCAGGTAGTTAATTATTATTCCTGAAGCTGAATTAATTCGCTTGTTGCCTCAACTTTTGCCCCGGAGATCCAGGCATCAAGAAGGCTGCCAACATGTTCTGTAAATGTATCGATAAGTGGCAATATGGCCGGACTAACATTTTTAAATATTAATATATAAATCAGTTTCAACATTCCAGCTGAGCTTTTGTGATGTGATGATTCCTCAACTTTTATATCAGAAAGTAAAGCCAAAACACCTTTAAAACTGCCATGGTGTACATTGCCGACTATTTTCAAAATAGTCGTAACATCATCAAAATTCAATATTGATTTGTTTTTGATTGTTAACAGGTGCATAAATTCTTCCATGTCATCCTGAAAATCACTAACAAAATGAGGCATCAGCTCACCCAGCATCCCCCACTTAACACCTGCAATCTTTCTGCTATAGGGTTCGACCGTTAATATTTCATTTATTATTCCACTAAGACCCGGCTGAATCCACAGAGCATCAATTAAAAATGTTTTTGGTGTGTTAAATGTTTCAGGGAAATGCAGATTTAGAAAATATTTACTTCCGTTGCCACTTCCCGGTTCCTGCTCAATTTCATAGGACTCATTTTCACCGTAAATAATTCCGGGTTTAACGGGTTCCATTCCCTCTTGTTCGACCCTGTAAACCCCCACGGCAGAATGAAATTCGAACCCGGACTCAGCGTCACTATGACGAATCAGATATTTTTCTTTTGTCCCGTCACAGATAAATGGCTGCCCCTCTGATTGATGAAGATTAATAACGGGAACTGCAAAAAGCTGAAAGAGTTCTTTATTTAACCGCAACTCTTTCGGCCAGTCTGTACCCAGATCAAAAACTAAAATAAACTGATCCCAGTCTCTTGGTGGCCGGGGTATATCAACATTGACAAAAAGTTCTTCCTGTGGAAAATGGAAAAACTGTCTCTCTTTTTGCAGTGGGTGAGATTGTTGCGTTTCTGTTTCGTCATACGATGTTCCGAACGACACGTTACAGCTTTTCCCTAAAGAGGTTCCATCAATTTTGTCTTCAAAAACAACCCCTGCACGCTTCAAATATTTTCTTAAAAAGTAGAAAATACGCATTGATGCATGATAATCATTGAGGTGATTTATATGAAAACGCAACTGGCCGATTTCCTCATTTAATGGAAACGGTGCCCGTATTTTTAAAAATGCTCTGGTTCCTTTCCCGGGGATGACAGTCATATCCATACCGGTAACAGTGACAGGGAGAATATTCAGATCACAAAGAGATTTGAATATTACAGCCCCTTTTGTTTCAGAAGACAGGGCAATTTCAGCCCCCTTTGGCAATAAGGTACTTTCGACAAACTGCCCTGTGGGTTTTACCTGAAAAACCCCCATCGCCGGGATGGGAGATAATAGAAACGGAAATAATTGTTTGAAAATTCTGTGTCTGCTAGAAGCGATATTTCTTAACCCGGCAGTATGCGTTCTCGCGGAAAAAAAAGCCATGGCTTCAATAAGCCTTCTTACATCAGGGTCATCGCTGTCAAGCGGCGTTGAAGGATGGCCTGCGGCATAGGTGAGTCTGAAATTTTCGAGTTCCTGAATTTCTTCAAGAAACATTTTATAGGTCTTGTCATCGTATCTCATAAAAAATTTCTACCCGACCTTTGTTAATGCACTTCCACCTAAACTTGCAATCGTATCACCCTTAACATCCACCATTGTACCTTTGAGTGTTGCCATGCCCGTCGATTGAAGATCTAGTTTTGCAGTACCTTTAAGTGCTGCCGTTCCTGTTGACTCTAATTCAAGCTTCGCGGTTGATGAAATTTTAACACCCAGTTTACCCTCCATCGTTACGTTTTTAGTTGCCGCCATCTTGAGATCCATACCGTTAACTGTAGCCGCACCTGTTTTTGCTTTGATTGTTATGTCAGAGCCTGTGAATTCCCCCTTACTGTCAGCACTGACAGATACGTTACTCCCTGACGCTGACAGATCTTTTGAAGCTTTAAGATCGACTTCTTTTGCAGCTTTGAGTGATGCATTTGCATCTGTTTCAAGGGAAAGATCCTTGGTACTTTTAATACTGTATTTCTCTTTGCTGGTAAAGGCAGTATCTTTTTCTGACTTGCAGGTAATTGTCTCAGCATCAAGGGTAAACGTCTTACATTTAATGGCAATGCTTTCAGGTTTCTGAACAATAGTACTCGTTTCTTCTTTGCCCTTAACAGTAAGTGTTATGCTTTTTCCGTCCATAACAGCTGTCTGCGTTATCTTGCCTTCTTCATTTTCTACCGTAAGGACAAGACCTTTTGTTTTATTTATTTCTACTCTACAAACAAGTGAACCCATGAATAGTCTCTTTTTTCAGCTTTTCATCCATTAAAGGATAATGTCATTATCATTTTCCCAGGTATTTTTTATTCGAACACTATTAAAAACCGAGTCAAATATCATTCGCATTGAGCGTGTACTGCCTTTTACCACACATTCAATGTCGAATGACATGTGAAACAAATCCGTGTCTTTAACTTCAGAAATTTTAAGAACCTCCACACGTCGTTCAAATTTCTCAATATTTTTCCTGATTTCTTCAATAATCTCCTGAGAAATATTTCCATGAGAAGAGTATTCACCAAGATCTCTGACACCGAAATCATTTAGGAAATAACCAAAATCCTTTTTAGTATTCAGGATATTATTTAAATTATCAATAATAGTCTGAAATTCTGACATTTCATTTTTTTCAGGTAATTCTTTTGAAAATTTATCCAAAAAGCCCATTTAATACTATCCTGCAACTTTATCTTTTTTTTAAAAGCTATCTCCAGTAGATATAAAATTCCATGTCGGCAAAATCCGGATGATGATAAAATGCAACTGACATTTCACGAATGGCATGGTCCCACTCTTCACCTTCTGTTATCAGAAAAAAATCGACTTCCGGACCAAATGCATGCTGGAAAGACGGACGGTCTGTTTTTTTTACCGGTATTCCCTGAAGTGCCATTTTATGAACAAGAGCAAGTCTTGAAAAACCTGCAAGTTTGATGTGTTCTGCCGGTACTGTAACATTCACATGACTTTTTTGAACAAGCAGATAGACCTCTTTTGCATCACCAATCTTCTCAGGAAGTTTGACATTGAATACCCCGTCTTTAAATCCAAACGGAAGATATGTCGATTTCGTTTTTGCCGCCTGCATCTGTTCTGTCAGAGACGTAATAAGTTTTCCGAAACATTCTGATAGCTTATCGTGTTCATAAGGTGATGTTACAAGCTCAGGAAATATATTTTTATAAAAACAGACCTCTACATACAGGTCCTGAAGCGCTTCATATACATGGTATGGATGAACATTAATTCTTGTTTTGAGACCTGCAAGAAAACGCTGAATTCTGTATACCGCCTTCAGGCATTGTTTTACACTGAACAGGCTGTCACCGCTAAGATAGCTTGCTGCATCAATCGTTAAATTATATTGAAAAAGTTCGAGCACTTCTGTCAATTCAGCTAATTGCCTGCTTAGAAATACTGACGTTCCAACCTGAAGCATAGGGGGAATATAAGTATCCGAAACCTTCCAGATACCTTCAGGGTCTTTCTCACATTCAGCCAGTTTCATGGTTATGTACGCATCAGGATGGTTTTGTTCTGAAGAGAGAACAAGTCTGTAAACAATACCCGGTATGTTCTCATTCTCAGCCTCATCCCAGGCGTTATCCGCGCCTTCATCAGAACCGGTTTCATGCAGCAGATGACAATATAAAACAACGTCGGCTGTACCCTGAACATTGAGGTTAAACGGAGAGACCGATACATTTCCAGGTAACATTAATAACAATCCTGAATTCATCACAAGTGTCATTTTGTTAATTGAAAAAACACCCTCTTCAAGGAGACTTTCATTCAGTTTTAACTCAGAAACACCATAGCAAGGCAGACCGTTTAACTGATGCCTTGCAATTGAATCACCTAAAAGAGCATCTTCCTGAGCAATAAAATGATCCGGAAGAAGCGCCTGCCCCATTTCCCATCTGACACGAGCTATTCGATTACCCATAACCTGAAATTTTTCCCGTATACTAAAAAAATAATCAGGTGAACAACGAAACTTACTATCCGTTGTTCACCCGGGTTTCATGATAAAACTGATTATGCTATTTTAACACCCCATTGCTTAACCATTTTTGAATCAACACTGGCCGCAAAGTGAACGTCCTGACCAGTTGTTGGTTCCGGAGGCATTATGCCAACATTTAACGGGAAAACTTTTGGTGCCTGTACTTCAGTTGCCTGCTCGGCATCAATATATAAGTTAAGTTCCCCGCCGGATTTCAATAACAGTGCGTCAAAGTCAGCATCGTTTGTATGAAAACATTTAAAATATTTTTTTGCTTCCGGATCATATTCATAAACAACAAAACTGCATGCTACGGAAGTATCAGAAAGCTTTTTCTGAACCAGTTCAATAGCAAGGTTCTTATTTTTTGTTGTTACCCGTCCACCCATCGATATAGGATCAGCTTCTCCACCTTCCCAGTATATATCTGACATTACACCAACTACCTTGAGTTCGCCTTCATTATCTTCAGGGTCGGTTACACTAAGGTCTGTTTCAAAAGTGGTTTCACCAATTTTAAGGGTCGTAATAAACCCAACGATTGTCTGAGTATCAGCCTGAGCATTAAAGCCCTGAGCTACGTCACATGTATAAGAAATTGATGCCATTTTTTTAAATCCTCCTAATTAAATTAAAATAAAATTTACAGTCGTGCGTCTAGCTTTAATTCAACGTCCATGCCTTCAAACTGAATATGAGGAAGAATACTGGCGGAGCAACTATACCATCCCAGCATCCCTTCCTGTTCTACAACGTCAACATTTACAGCTTTAAACGGGTAGTACCTTAGTGTTAAATCATCAGGGCTGACAACTGTGGTAACATATTGATTCAGCCAGTTCTCAATAGTATTTTTTATATATGGCGCATCTGCTGAACTACCGATATTATCCCGCATAATGCTTTTAATATAATGAGCAATTCTTGTGATTGAATATGTATAGGACAGATTGGTCACAAGCTGCGAATTTTCGCTGTCCTTTGGATCCTTGAATTTTTTAGCCCTCTTCAGGGACTGACAACTGAAAAAACATGCATCCCCTGAACCTTTTCGATAGATCAGCGGCATAAATCCTGAATTTGCGAACTCAAGTTCACGATAATCCGGAATTGCCATTTCTACCGGAATTTTTATCTCTTCTTCCCCGCGGATATTAAACGTATGAACGGGCAAGCCGCTGACAAGTCCGCCCCCTTTAGGCCCACGAAGATACTGGCACCATCCGGACGTCTCAAATGATTTTACCATATTTTGAGCAAAAAGCATTGAAGCACTGCCCCACAGGTAGTCATCGTTGTCATCGCCATTAATCGTTTCAGTGAAATTAAGTCCGCCGCTGCATGGATTTTTCTCAGGATCATAGGGTAGTCTTGCAATGTATTTGGGCAACGTAAGCCCGATATATGAAGCAACATCTGAATCCCTTAATTTATTCCATGAGCTGTATCTGGGATGGTTCATCATACCTTCAAGGTCTTTAATCTCAGATAGTTCCTGGATTGAGTTACACCCAAAAAATTGGGGTGAAACAGCGCCAACAAACGGAGCGTGGCTTGCCGCTGCGACCTTTCCCATTGTCTGAAGCCAGAATTCATCATTCGGCGTATGCTCAAAATCGTATAATCCTACAATTGAGCCAAAGGGTTTACCACCGAACTGATCGTATTCAGAAGTATACACCTTCTTAAACAATGCACTACCTGTGATGTCGACAGAGTTCATTTCAAAATCATCAAACAGCTCTTCTTTATCAACATCAAGGATATCTATCATGATATCTGCGTTAAAATTTGTATTCTGGATCAACTCATTCAATGATCGCCAATCCGATTCCATGGCTTTGAATTCTTCGTTGTGAATAACCTCATTTACCTGATCATTAATAAGCTCATCAATTTTTGCTATCGCCTCAAGTGCATTCCCTTTTTCAAACTTCCCTGTGCTTGATTCAACATTGAACAATAATGCCGCCAGCCCTGATATAAATCTGTCTTCATTACTCACATCTTCAGCAACTGTCGTCATTTTTTCCTGAAGCATCTGCACCGGCTCACTTCCTTCAGTTTCAAGGCGCATGCTGGAAAGAAATCTTTTAAGGTCAAGTTCCTGTTTTTCATCTGATTTTACTTCATCAGCCATTATATTATCCTCCGGTTATATTTTTAGTCTGTTCACTAAGCCACAATAAATAATTATTCTGTTTCAGATTTTTCAGATCCGGGAATCTTATACTCGTCAAAAGCCTTTAATTCTTCCCGCATTTTTTCCAAAGCTTCGTTATCACTGAACAGCTCATTCAGAAGGTTTCTGAACTCCTTTCTGTTATCAACGTTGGAAATAGTCTCTTCCATCAGTGTCTTAAGCATTAAAAGGCCTTTCAGCTTTGGAACCTGCTGAACGATATCGGACGGTGAAAAGGATTTCATACTTTCGATCTTTAGACCAACCTGCATCTCTTCTTCGTCACCGGGATCAATTGTATTTTTCACTGCATAGTTCAAGGACATATCCATATCTTTCATTATTGCATCCGTATTCGTGCCATCTATATTACGGATTCTTCTTTCATCAAGGTCAACTTTTCGATCTTTTGAACTACCCTGTGAAAAATCTCCGGTCACAAGCATTCTAAGAGGAAGCGTCTTTTCTTCAGTCCGACCTTCAACCTGGGTTTTATACCTGAGGGTAAGTCTCGATTTTGGAATTTCATCTTGAATTGCCATGATTTTCTCCTTTTGGTTTATATTTGTTTAATAACAAATCGTGAGTTCCACTATAAAACAGTATCTGTAATTATCAATTGTACTGATATTTCAAATTCGTAATAATCTGTCTGATCAGGCATATACAAGCTCTTTCAACTCGGTAAGACAATGATAAAGCTCATCTTTGGATTTTTTTATTAAGCTGCCGTTTGCGCATTGAGAGCTGCACCATTTATGATCGATTTTTTTCTCCCCGGTAAACCGGGGTAAAAGCGGGTAAAACACATATTTATCCATTAAATAGAATTTACTGTATTCTTTAATAATTGTTTCTTTAATCTGTTTAATGATTGTGGCCTGATCATAATCAGTATAGCTGCCTGTAAAAATCATCAGGGTTATAAACCGCCTGACAGGTTCTTCGCCTGACGAACTGATGTCTATGGAACACAAAGAGCAGTTATTCACGTCTTTAATTAAATCCCTGATTTCATCAACGGGGTAATGCCTTCCAAATCTGCCTTTTACGTTATTACCGGAAAAAATCAATTTAGAATCATTTATGGTAATTATGTTTGTTGTAAAAAAGCATTCATCAGTCTCCTTTCCGGGAAAAGAGACTGTCAGCAACCCGAATTGATCAAATGCTTCCAGAGCATTGCCGGAAATATCTGTAAGCGTCCAGTTGCACCCTGCTGAAGGAAAGACCTCTAAGTGTGCTTCACCTGTAATCTTTGGTGAAAATAAAGAACATCCGCACAAGGAGGCTTCCCATTTAAGATTCATTGCCGGAACGTCTTTGATATCAGCACTTTCTGTAATTTCATTCCACTTCATCAGATTCATGGATTCTGAAGGATTACGAAACCAGCATTTCCAGTTGTCTTTAACGGGCAATTGTTTTTTTAATAAGCAATCTCTTACTTCGGGTGTTAACCCCACATTTTCAAGTTTATATTTTAGTAATAAATCGGGTTTTTTAAAAATATCTTCGGGCTCAATATGCACAAAGGTTCCGCCATTGATAAGAACTGACAGAATTAACCCCGGCTGACTTTCAAGGAAATCAAAATCCGGTGCGGCAATTGATTTACCTGGTCTCACACCCAGAGCAATTATTCCATCTCTCATAGGATTGAGATATGCTGTATCAGAGGCAACCTCAACAGGTATATGGGGTTCAGTGCCTGATTGATCAAAAGCCAGAAAAACGGTCGCCGCAGCTTCGTAGGCGTGTGACGTTTCGATGTCGGGCTCTCCGGTACTTCCGTTTTCAGGCAGCACTATATCGGCAAAGGGCTGTACAAGATAACGAAAGGTTTCTTCACAGGAGATATAATCAGGCGACAGCGCCTTTATCCGTTTAGCAAGAAACGTTTCCCCTGAAGGCGGCAATATGGAAATAACAGCTCCGATCTTTAATGCAGAAAGAAGGCGTACAAGAAAGTCTTTATTCAATCGGTTTATCAAACAAATCCTGTCACCCGAAGTTACGCCTGATCTCTGAAAAGAGGCTGCCATTTGACACGAAAGTCTGCCAAGTTCCGAATACGATATTTCACCCCAGCCATCATTCGGATCAAACCAGCGGAATGCCGGTGTTATACTGTTTCTGTTGCATAAAATAATATCATGGAAAAAATTATATGAAACAAAGGGAATGCTCTTTCCGGGCATTTTAAAAAATGTTTCCCTTTTGTTCTTTAATGTATTCCAGAATTTTTCAGGCTCGCAATAACTTTCAGACAACCAGAGCATTGGCTCAGGCTTCTCATCATCGTTTCTTGAAAATTCAGGATTTTGAAATAAAATGTTTACATTATTATTCATAAGGTTTCCACTATGACACATAAGCACTTAAAAATAATTCTTTCCCACAGCAATCTTTAATCTTCGTCATCGGAAAAAGGATTCAGGCTTTTGAAAAAACCACCCTCTTTTATTTTTATGCTGTTTTCCCTGATTTTAATTATATATTTTGATTTTAACGGACGTTGCAGCAAAAGTTTCCACTTATCAGGTTCAGAAAAAAAACAATAAAGTCCTAAAGATTCTTTGTCAGGCCGGATAACTTTCAGTTTCTTTTTTTTTCCGGGTATAAGCATTACTCTATCCAAAATTGTGTTATCAACCGGAGTCGTATAAGCAGCCTCAGATATTTTTCGATAACTGTCAGTACGAAATTCATTTGAATGCACCGATTTTATTACCAGACAAACAGGTTTTCCTTCATTTGTATTTTTATCCGAGTAAATAATAATTTTTGATTTTTTAACACTGCTGCAGCCTGTAGAAAACAATAGAGCCACTACCATTAAACAGAATAATATCAACCTGCAGTTTTTATATAATTTACGGTTAAGAAATATGATCATTCCCCCACCTCCATCTGATTCAACAAATGCCAGGGATCTTCTTTTATCCTCATTTTCATGCTGTATTCCCCGTTTTTCATTTCCGGGCTGGGAATAATCCAGTTTATTGTTTTAATATCCGGGTATGTTGCTCTCTTTAATAAATGCAAAAAACTCCAGTCGGTTTCCGGTATTGTAATGTCCCTCGATAATTTCTTTTTTCCGTTCTTTTTCAGAAATTCAACACCGACTGAACTCGCCTCACTTTTCCACCATTCAAACTCAAGCCGATGCCATTCATGCTTCTGATAAAAACCAAAAACAGAAGATCGCCCTGATTGCAGATATGAAAGGACTGCAATATATTTATCCCCGGAAAAAGTGTCCGGCGAAATTGTATCAAAATTTAAAACAAGCGGTTTTGGCAAACCTTCCCCGCTGAACAGCAGGTCTTTAAGGCGCGCAATCTCATTAATGGCTGGCAGCATATTTGGAGGATAATCAGGCGCACCCATTACAAACTCACGTTTAACAAATTTACCGTCTTTTATCCTTAAAACCGGTTGGATAAAATTTCTGACTCTCGTTTGATATATACCATCGGGCTTTAACATGGCCTCAACTATACCGGGTGCAACTTCTGTCTCTGCATCTTTATTGAATGGGAATTTACTGAAAAGTCTGTTGACCTCAGCTTCATACAAGTTTTCCCATTCAGTTGAAACCAGTTCCCCTAATTCTTCTAAACCGAGGAGATAAGCCTGGTGAACCGGATCAAGAAACAGATATTGCCATTCAGGTTCGATCCCGGAATTTTTTAACCATTCATTGATAAGGTTATAGTAAGATGTCTTTTCGTTACGCAAAACGGATAAGCTGAATCTGCCCAGAGGTGAAAGCCTCATTTTTAAGTCATTAGCAGGCTCACCTTCTACTTCCGGTGCATAAGGTTCCTGACTTTCAAGGTCTGTCTGCATCTGGGAAATAATACCCTTATACAGCTCTAATCCGGGCATTTCCTCTTTTCGCTCTTTGACCAGGTCTGTGATAAATCTGAATTTTTCAAGCTTCTGCTTTATTGGCAAAAAGAATCTGGTATCTTCAACTTCAAGAGTCGTATTTTCCCGGATTGTTTTAAAAAACCTGTAAAATGTCGAAGATGGATTCTGCATCTGAGAAAGGACTAACCGCAACTCCCCTTTGTTTTTAACATGAATGCTGAATTTTTTATAATATCCTTCAAACCCTGAAGCATAAATATTTGCATAGGTTTCTATCTCTGATAGTATAAAATCTTCAAAAGCCTCTTTTATTTTTACATCCACCGGCAGACTTTCAATAAACCCGGGCATTTCTTTTAATACAGGTTTGACTGTTTCCTCATATGCGCTTTTGGTAAACCTGCCGTCAATAGAAAATTTACCGGCAAAAAACAATTTGCCTTCATTGGATGAGTTCATTGTTATATCTGAATAGGTGTTTACGTCTTCAAAAAAAGAAAGCCCGTCATTCCAGCTGCGATTGCTGTTCTGAAATTCATTCATCAGCAGTGTTATATTGGTTCTGTCTAACAGGGCTGTCCAGTCATTTTCATTAAACTCAAAATCATTTTCAGCAAGTCTGAATTTAAATATTCGTCCCTCTGCATTCATCGGGATTTTTATTTTTTCTATCGTTTCAATGAGTTGGCCGATACTAAGTGTATCAACCTGGTTGTGTGTTATTTTACTGTTTTTAAGAAACAATAAAAAATCCCTTAAGGAATTCTGCTGTAGTTCATGAATATCGCTTCCGAATTCGGAACGATACTGCCTCGTACCAGCGAGTTCATATTTCAGTAAATCAGCCGCAGAGATTTGAAGATTATAGCGCTCTGTATCATCAATATCAGTTAAAAGCCTTGTTGCTTCTGCCACTAACTCGTTAAGCTGCTGTTCATTCAGCCACGATCTTTTACTGATATTTTGTATTCTGTTTATATAATAAACCCAGGGTTTTGGATTATATAAAACATTCACAAGACCTGAAATGTCAGAAGCTTCAATGTCGAGAGACCAGTCCCGGGTTGAATTATTCTTCACATAATCTTCAATAAGGTTTTCAGGTAAATCCAGAGTCCGGCTCCACTCTGTCATATTGTCAAGTATAAGTTCACCTAATTCATTTTGTCCCGTTGCATAAATCAGAGAGAGAAAAAACAGTTTTTCGCCGTTTGAATTTGTCCTCTTCCGAATATTTTTAAATTCAGGTATCAGGTAATGCTCTCTGATATCTTTCACATAGTTTTTTTGAATCTGATCTTTATACGATTCAACGGTATCTTTCAGAAAAAACGGCCCGGCAATTCTATTGGCATATGCCTCATACGCCTTATTAAAATCGTGAAATTTCTGATACAGATCATTCTGGAAAAAAGAGACATGCTGCTGTCCGAACGCTGCCAGCATCTGTATTTCTGATTTAATCAGGGCCCTCTCCTGAAAAAAACCTGATAGTATCCATATACATCCGATCACTGCAGCAGCAAGCGCTGCAATCTTGTGCTTATAAGCGGCAATAAGGCTGCTTAAATCAGCACTTGAAACAGCGGTTTTAAAAGGGTTGGAAACATTTGTTTCATCCCTTTCATCTGAAGATGTTAAATAAAAACCAGAAATCACAGGTTTAAATGATAACGGATCAGGAGCCTGCAAAACCTTTATAAAGCCGGATAAACCGGATAAAATTGCCGGCATGTTCTTAAAGAAAGCCACAATCTTCAGATAGTTTTCGGCAGGCAGGGTGGTCAAAGCAAGTGACAGAAGCTCTTCATATTTATCAAGGCATGTTTCAATATCTTTATACGAAGTGAATTCCGGATTAAGTTCAATATTATTTTCATTTAAAAAACCCAGAAATTCTGAGAAGCCTTCAACCTGATTCATATCTGTTATGACCAGATTTACCTTTACAGGCTTTTTCCCGATACCGGCAAGGAGGTTAATCTTCCCTCGTATCATCTGCGCCTGTAGTTTCAAGGCCTCAGGATTGCCTGAAAGGAGTATGGCACTATTGATTACAACAACGCCTGTCGGACGTTTCCATCTAAAAAGCGGTTTCCATAATTTTAAGAGAGCTTTTCGTGCCTCTTTGGATGCATCATTTAATATTGATGCCTGAATTTCCTGAACATAGGATTTAGATCCGAGATATATCTGAAGAAGTGGATCAGAGGTGTAGCTCGGATAAAACTGATTAGCCTGGCCCTTCCAGTCTGTATATCTATCGATCAGGTTCGTCTTGCCGGAGCCTGAACTTCCAAAAACGACAAATGGCTGGTAAAGCATTATAGAACGCCTTAATTCTCCCGGCATTTCTTTGATAAATTTTTTCCAGATATTTACAAGACTTTTTTCCGGTAGCGTTTCAACCGTCTCTTTCTCTGGTGCCGGGACTTTTTTACCACGTCGTTTTTTTACATATCTTATAACTAAGAAAATCAGAATTATTGTTATTATAGCTGCAAGGAAATAGGGCCAGTTATCCCAGGAAAAGATACTGCCTACCCCCGTCTTTGTCTGTCCTTTAGCTCCGGTAACACCCTGGTTAACATTCTTTTTTATAATATTTTGAATTAACTTGAGTAATTCACCGGGAAGTTTTAATAATTTGTCAAACA
>JQIA01001055.1_pt1 | contig 14750 bp, 9 predicted proteins | sample 811431 | NCBI WGS metagenome assembly JQIA01 (sample SAMN02998118, study PRJNA258478) | marine sediment metagenome | biome: marine; feature: seafloor; material: sediment; isolation source: oil-polluted sediment collected from 3 locations (0.5 km, 0.7 km and 0.9 km)... | place: USA: Gulf of Mexico ... | reverse complement strand
CCTGGCAAGGCACTAAATCTTGTATATGAAACCTTTTCCTTAGCCATCTCAAGACTTTTTACGAGACTATCAAAATTGATAAAGTTTAACCGTATTTTTTTAATATTATTTAGTATTTATATCGGATTCCCTTCGGGGGGAAACGCTAACGGCATTAATTTTTCTTCAGGCGGTATGTTTGAATTTGAGAATTATTTTGCCGTAGAGCAAGGGGATCGGTTTGATGATATTAATCAAAAAAATGAAGCACGGTTAAAGCTTTTTTTAAAAGCAGGCGGTGATAATTTTTTTTTCTATGCTGTACCGGATTTTTTTGTTTCATCAACTTTATTGAGTGATAATGGCAATTTCAGCTATAACGGTAATCGGGAGGGCTCTGGCTTATCAAGACTCTCGTCTGACCATAGTGAACTTAGATTTAATGAACTGTATATACATTATGCCTTTGAAAATTATCAGATTCGTGCAGGCAATCAGATTATCAGCTGGGGAACGGCAGATATCTTTAACCCGACGTCTTATTTTAATCCTTTAGACATGCGGGAAACCTTTGCTATAGATCTGGATGATATGAAAACAGGGGTTCTGTCACTTTCCGGTATTGTATACTTTGATAATTATACCGCCGAATGTGTATGGGTGCCTTACCATGCGCCATCCGACAGAGCTGCAAACTCAGAGTTCTGGGCCGTATTGCCAGAAAATTATACATTCCCTATTATGTTTTCCCCGGATAAAAAGTTAAAATCATCACCTGAAAATTACGGCTATGGTTTTCGACTTACAACAACGGCAGGTTCAATGGATTTGTCTGCAAGCTACTACCATGGTCCGGATAACGAGCCTGTTTATCTCCCTGAAAGGACAGAATACATTCCTGGTAAACCTTTGGCGGTATTTGTAACACCTGAGTATTTCGTCGTAGACAAATACGGTATAGATTTCGCCCGTCAGTACAATAAATTTGTTGTTCAAATAGAAGCCGTTTATTCGCCGAATCGGCGGGGTGCTCTGACACAGGACCTTTCAGATACAAATGCTATTAATTTGCCCTATGCGGTTGAGAAGACAGAAAGTATTTCATACACAGCCGGTTTTAATTATTTTATTCCCATTGCAGATTATTTCCCGGACCATGATGGTGAGCTTATTTTTACTTTCGAATGGTTTGATGTTATATACCTGAAAGATACAATTATGGCACCGATAATGTCAAAGTTTGCCGGAGTAAATATAGAAGATACTTTTCTGGATGGACGGTTATCGCTTAAATGTTCATCGCTGATAGATACGAAAAGAAACGGGATACTTGTCTGGCCTGAAGCAGGGTATAATTTTGAAAATGGTTTTTCGATAGAAATGGCCTATATGCTTTTTGATGGAAGTCGGCAAAGTCGGAATAAAGAGTCCTCTGTTTTTAATTATCTTGAAAACAATGACATTTTTATGTTTAAGGTTAAATATGAATTTTAAACCGTTTTTTATAAAAATCATATTATCAGTAGTCCTGTTTGGTGTGTTTTTGGGCTGTGGGGCCACTGAAAAGGAGACTTCTTTTTCACTGTCCGGGGTAATTCAAATAGACAGTGCGGCAAAAGCAAATAACGGCTCTTTGTTTGTGATAGTTGCAAGAGGGCATGACGTAAATAACGTGATAGCACATCCGGGTGATTCTGTTGTTGCTGTTTTTCCTGTCGCCGGGAATGACGGCCATTTTAATATTGACCTTACTGATACAGATCTTGTACAGGGTGAAGAGGTCATGATCATGGGGCTTTATGATACTGATTATAAAAATAATATCCCGTCAATTGATCCTGATGATTATGTTGGATTCTACTTTACAAGTGACAGTTTAAAAGCCTCTTATACACTTCGCAATACAAATATTAATATGGATTTTGCAGTCAATCGTAAAGTCTGCAACTGGGATGCAACCGTTTCAGGTACTATATCAGGCAGTATAAACGGTGATGTAATAATAATAGGATATACCGGCGAGATCACTGCGCTGGATTTTTCAACGATTGATGTTGATAAAATAATTGCATACCAGGTGTTGAATAAATCGACGGAAATTGTTGCATTTGAATCACCCGTTATGCCGTATGGCTATGACGCGCCTGTTGAGAATGTCTATTTCTTTGCAATTTTTGACGAAAACGGCAATGGGGCACTGGATGAAGGCGAATGGATCGGATTTCATCCCACTCAGGATGCCGGGATACCCCAATTGATTACAGTTTATGCTGGGGTGAATGAGGCGGCTGATATTGCTCCTTCATATGAGGTTAAAGAACCCTCAGCGTATCCGATTATATTAAGCGGATCAGTTTCCATGCCGATTCAGTTCAGTGATTCTCAAAACAAAAATTCATATGTAATTGTTACGAAAGAGGGCAACCCGGGCGGGATTTTAGAAAATCTGGCTGAGAATATTCTGTATTTTGAGAAACTTATGCCGGATCAGGGCTATTACAGTATCGATCTTTCAGAAACAGGGCTGAGGGCCGGTGATAAAGCTGGTATCTATCTTCTCTGGGACCGGGATTATTCAGGCGGATTTCCGTCAATGAATGCAGATGATTATATAGGCTACTATTATGATCATGATCAGATGTCCATTTATTATGAGTTTGTCGCCGGTGATAATGATAATGTGCATATAAGCGTAAACAAAAAAATAGGTGATTTTGATAAAACGATTTCAGGCGTAATACAGGAAAGTGACGCGTTGAAACAACAGGGCCTTTCATATCAGGGCCAGGTTCTTGTCTATGCCGGTATGGGGCCGGTTACTTCATCAAATTATGCCGCTATTGATTACACAAGTGGGGTCGGGTATAAAACAATCCAAAAACAGGGCCCGGGACCGTTAAACTATGAACTGACCATTTTGCCTTTGGGGATAGAACTGCCGGTTACGAACCTTTACCTGTATGTTCTGTACGATAAAAATGAAAATGGCAGACCGGATGGCGGTGAGTATTTTGGCTATCATGTTGAAACAGGTGAAACAATGCCATCCCCTGTAGCTGTTTATGAAGACTCCGCTGCTACTTTTGATCTTACAGTGTTGACAAAGGTGCCGGTTCCTTCAACTGATACTATTAGCGTAAGCGGCAGTATTATAATGCCGGATTTGTTTATGACAGCTGAAAACCCGGTTGCATATGCTGTTATCCTTAAAGATGCAAATCCTGAGGATTTGATCGATCTTGATATTGATGACATTCTCTATTTTGAAAAAATACCGGTTAATGAAACGTACTATAATATTGATTTAAGTAGTACTGCATTGAAAACCGGTGACGAAATTGGCGTATATATTCTCTGGGACAGAGATAACGCCGGCTGTCTTCCAGCCTTTACCCCGGGAGACTATATTGGCTATTATATTGATAATGTAAATATGACCAATTTATACACTCTTGTTTCAGGACAGAATCCAAATATTGATATAATCGTTGATAAAGAGGTTTTTGATATAAACAGGACTTTTTCGGGGCATATTATTAAAGATGCGTTTTTTGAATTATCAGAAACTGATTATACCGGTCAGATTGTTATGTTTATCTATAACGGCACATTCGATTCTTTCTCTTTTGAAAATATTAATTTTAATCGTATAAGAGGGATGAAAAAATTCGAAAAGACCGGACCTTTGCCACTTGAATATGCGATTGATGTTTTTCCGTTTGGCAGTGAACTTCCGGTGAATAATGCTTATGTCTTTGCTCTTTATGATGAAAATCGAAACGGTAAACCTGACTATGGCGAATATTACGGTTTTCATACTGATGGATTGAAGATGCCTAAGGCCATTAATATTACAGAGACAGAACCGGTTAAAGGAGGCTGTGACATATCCATGATCAGACAGTTGCCGGTGCCGGGAGGACAAACGATTACAATTAAGGGCGAAATCGATTTTAATATGCTCTCCGATGGCGTAAAAGCCGGATACGATACCTCATTACAGAGTCAGGAAGCATTTCTGGTGATCGGTAAAGAACCCGAAGATGGTGGGGCATTAGCCATAGATATTGAAAGCCTTATCGGTAATTCGGTCGTTTACTTCAGTAAAATACCGGGCACTCTGACAGGTGGCAGGCTGCCTTTTGATGTCAATTTGTCAAATTCCGGGCTTAGTGCCGGCGACAGAATAGGGGCGTTTTTGCTTTGGGAAAAAGATTATGCCGGTGGTTTTCCTGTTCTCTCTAAAAATGATTATCTTGGTATTTTTAACGATAAAGGCAATTATGATGTATATTTCCCACTGACTGAGGGTGAAAATGATATAACACCAGTAACGGGTCTGGCAGCAGATGAGGGCTGGCATTTTGATGTGAACCGGAAAATATTTTTTAACTACCCATTTGATCGTGTCAGGGTTAATTTTACAGTTGAAAGTACCCCTTTGCATAAAATAAATGGTGGTGACAGCCTTGTTCTTATTGCTGCTCATGATGATGGTGTTGCCGGAACTGACATTGATACTGATTATGCTGTTATTCTGGATACTACTGACGTTGAAGGAGTAAGCACAGGCGTAAATGTAAATAAAACGGTTAATCTGCTACCTGCACTTATAGAAACGATTGTTACTGTTGATGCGCAAGGGGACTTTGTTTGTATTGATGATGTCAAGCTCATTGCTTTTGTTGATAAAAACAAAAATCTGGAATTTGATTCCGGAGATTTATACGGGTACTATAATAGTATTCATACAGGTTTAAATATGAGTTCTATTACGATTAATGACGGCACGGATATATATATACCAATTGTTTTGACAAGACCATAATATACTGTTTGGAATAACTATGAAAAGAATACTAATTGTTCTCATCTACATGATCCTGCTGCTGCCTTTTTCCATTGCATATGCCGTAACCGGACGTGATCTTATTGACAGGGCGAACAGTATAGCCAAGCCGGATACTGCTGTCAGTGAGTTGAAAATGCTTATCCACAAAGAAAAAAGAACAACGGAGAAAATTTTTACAGTCGATACGAAAATATTCAATGGCAATGAAAGAAAAACCCTGGTTGCTTTTTTAAAGCCGACCCGGATAAAGCTGCTTACGGTCAGTCATAAGAGTCGGGAAGATGACCAGTGGTTAAGAATGTCCGGAGGGCGAATTAAACGAATTACAACGTCTACCAAGAACAAGCCTTTTGTTAATTCGCACTTTACTTACGAAGATATGATTTCAAGAAATATTGATCATTACAGTTATAAGCGTTTGAAAGATGCTAAAGTTTCAGGCGAACTTTGCTATAGAGTTAAGAGTACAAAAACAAAAGGGCGCAGGATTTATGACAAAACGGTTCTTTATATCAGAACAAAGGATTACTTTATTATAAGGGTAGATTTTTACAGAGACGGGAAATTTCTTAAGTATCTTGCCAATTATAATATCAAAAAAACCGGTGGTATCATCACCCCATACAAAATAGTGATGACAAGTGCTACCAAAGGTCGAACGGAACTTTTTATCAGGAAGATACAATACAACGTTCCAGTCAACGATTCAAAGTTCAGGAAAGAATCTCTCCGGTGACAATTGAGATGATTACTAGCATTTGAAAATTAATTGACAAGCCATAATTTAGCTGTTAATTCTTTTTAATCGAATATAGTCAAAATGCAATTTCCACTTAATTAAAGAAAATATAATATGTATACAAATCTTACAAAATACAGACGACCTCTAAATGGAATTAATGAACCAAAATCAGATGCCGCATACTGGGATATTGCATCTGAAGCGTTTGAAAAAAAGAAATACAAAGAATCAATAGAAGCTGTTTTAAATTATATTAATCCGGAATTACTTCGAAATGTTGATACGGATAATGGTAATTTCGAAATATCACAGCAGCATGGTTCAGCTTTAATTAATTTTAGAATTAAAGATAATACGCTTAGAATAATCGTTCCGTTTTTAAGAATAGATAAGGCTAAAAAAATTCCGTTGATGAGAAAAGCCGCAGAAATTAACTTTCATCCGTTAACGCTTCCTCAGATTATTCTTAAGGATCATTTTTTATTATTCTTTTACTCAACCACACTCGATCTGTGTCAGCCCAATAAGATATACGATGTGTTAAAAGAAATCTGTCTGTATGCCGATAGTTATGATGACGAATTTATTGAAAAATATAATGCCGCCTTTTACAAAAAACCGAAGGTTACTCCTTTAAGTAGTGAAGAACAGAATGCAGTATGGGATCATTTTCAGGAAATCAGGAGTGAATATAAGAATTTTTTGAAGTATTTTGAAGAAAAACGATGGGTCGGGTTACAGTTTGAAATTATTATTATATCAATAATGAGTATTGCCAACATGCCATACGTTAACGGTATGTTAAGGTCAGATCTTGAAGAATACATGGGGAATATGTTTGATGGGAATATTGAATTTAACTACAGGCTTGATAAGGGACGGAAATTTTTAAATGATTTCTTCAGTAAAGTAAGCCGGGAAACTCTTTTTAAAGATTTATATCATGCTGAGAAGTTTATTTCTCTAAAATTCAGAGGGACAGCTGATTTTCTTCAACGGGAGTTCGAGGAACATAAAAACAGAATTTATGAAGAACTCAGCAGCAGTGGTTCTTTTAGTGCAGCGTTTTCTATGCAGGTATTGTTTTTAAAAGTACTGTATGATTATAACCTTGAAGAAAAACATAAAACCATTATTTATAATGCGCTTGAAAAAGCCGGTGGACAAGACTCAGATGTGGCGGCAAAAATATTAATAGACGTTTTTGACAGATTTTTAAAAGGAAATATCGACAACGTTAAACCTGCTAAAAAAGGTTTTCTTGCAAAATTATTCGGTTAAAAAAATATGAAAAATATTAAAAGTAATATATTTAAAATTATAACAGCTGCGGGTACGGGAACAGGCTTTTTTCTGAAGAGTAAAAATCTTGTAATTACAAATTACCATGTTGTTCAGGGGTGTAAAGAAGTAGCCATTCAGGATAATAATCAACAACGTTTTCTTGCGAAAGTTGTGTTGGTTAACCCTGACGTCGATCTGGCTTTTTTAAAAGCAGAAATCCCGGAAACGGTAACCGGTGAAATAGTGTTAAACGCTAATGTTGAAATTACAAATGCACAAAAAATTTATATCCATGGATTTCCATTTGGGCTCCCCTATACAGTGACAGAAGGGATTGTCTCTTCTCCCCGGCAGATGATGGGAAACCGATACTATCTGCAAACAGATGCAGCTGTAAATCCCGGAAACAGCGGTGGGCCTATGCTTAATGCCAATGGTGAGTTCCTGGGCATTACAACCTGTAAGTTTACACAGGCAGATAATGTCGGCTTTGGGATATTGCATACTGACCTTGAAGCAGAGCTTAATGATTTCAATACTGATAATGATTCCTTTCACGTAAAATGTAACTCCTGTGCCTTTTTGATAACAGAAGAAACAGAATTCTGCTCAAACTGTGGCAATAACATTAACACGGCAGTATTTGAAAGCTTTGATCTTTCATATTTTGCTGTCTTTGTTGAAGAAGCGCTCAAAGATCTGAAACTGAATCCTGTACTTGCCCGTACCGGCAGAGACTTTTGGGAATTTCATCAGGGGAGCGCATTGATAAGAATTTTTGTTTATAATAATGATTATTTAGTAGCAACCTCTGCAATAAACAAACTCCCGAAGGAAAACCTGGATGCGTTGTATGAATTTATCCTTAGTGCACCGGTAAAACCATATACCCTTGGGGTAGCTGATAATCATATTTACATCTCCTACAGAACCCATTTATCAGATATTTTTTCTGAGAAAGCTGAAAAAATTAAAAAAGATGTTGCTCAACTTGCTTTGAAAGCAGATCAACTTGATAATTATCTGGAAAAAAAATACGGTTGCGAAATGTCTATTGAAGCGAAGGACGATGTACCCGTTTAGATGTAAAACATTATAGGCAATCAATTAACTGGATTTTAGTTGCGGAAAAAACGTATTGCTCAGCCGATTCTATAATCTCAAGTGAACGCTGACATCAGAGTCCACTTGAGGCTATGTTTACCATTTTGCGTAATGATCTTCCGTCCAGCCCGGCACATCCGTAAACTCAATTTTTTCACCATCATTAGTTATTACAAATCCTTCAAATGATCCCATAAGCTGGGTAAACCGAGTTCCTATTATAAAGGCATTGGTTCGTTCTTCCCGGAAGTTTTCAGGTTTAAAAACAAGATTGAGTTTTTTATCATATGAGGTGATTTCCCATTTCTGCATCAGATCGTCCTGATCAAAGCGGAAGTTGATGGTATCTGTTTTAATCATTTTGCCGTCTATCCAGATGGCATTTTCAGTAAATGCAGTCTCATTCACACCACTGGCAAGATTTAGTCCGATTGAACGTCCATCGGGAAGCACGCCTGCGATTGCGGCCCAGTTCCAGTATGTATTACGTCGCATAAATCCAGCTGACCAGTCAATAAGTGCCATATATTCCGGGGAGGCAAGATCGATGGTTTTACCATCGTATTCAAGCGTTCCGCTAATTGTTACCGGGCTCGTTTTTTCTGTATAGACCCACCCTCTGTAACCGGCCCTGGCACAGACTCTTAAAGGCTCTTTGTGATCAGTACCAAGTGTTGCATCGATGGCAATGTTTTTTCCCTTTGCTGAGACCTTATTGCCGTTTAAGTTAATTTTAAGCCCTGGAAAACTGAACTGGCTGTCAAGGCAGGAGGGGTTTGTGTTGATGGATGCATTAAATCCTGCACCGACTCTTTTTGTTTCAAATAATTTATTTGTTTTACGGTCAAAGATATAAAAAAAACCATTTGAAAGCCCTTTGAAATCGACAATGGCAAATCCTGCCATCAGTTCGGGCCCCATAATACCAATAAAATTAAACTGATTGAATCTGAATTTTTTAAATGCACCTCTTATTTTACGGCCCATAGGTTTTTCGAGGTTGTAATCCATATAATTAATATCGGTAATGATATTGTCGTATACGCCATAATCAATTCTGCCGTTATCATTAATCAGTTTCGTCATTACTGTCAGTCTCCTGTCAGGGCATGGTTGTGTTCAATAAAACAAATTGTTTATTTAGTCATCTTTCTTTAGATAATCCATCCAAAAATATCAATAAAAAACCCGGGTCAGGGAAAAGATAATTCTATTTCTTGACATGAAATACTCTTTTGTCCGATAATTGCTTTTCAACATAAAGCATTTCCAATGACAAAAAAAAGAATTGGAACAATTAATCAGAAATTTTAAAAGGGAGTCGTATAATGATATGCCATGAAGTAGACTACAATATTATGGGCAGTGACATGCAGATTGTGGAAGTTGAACTTGATCCCGGCGAGATTGTTGTTGCTGAGGCGGGTGCTATGAATTATATGGAGGATGGCATTACTTTTGAAGCTAAAATGGGTGATGGGTCTGAAGCGGAAGCAGGGTTTTTTGGTAAGTTGATGGGCGCTGGTAAGCGAGTTTTAACGGGTGAATCCCTTTTTATGACTCATTTTTCCAATAACGGTTCAGGAAAACGCCGTGTCGCTTTTGCTGCGCCATATCCTGGCAAGATTATTCCGATAGATATGTCGAAAATGAATGGCGAATTATTATGTCAGAAGGATGCTTTTTTATGTGCAGCTTATGGTACTAAAGTCGGTATTGCCTTTACACAGAAACTTGGCGCCGGTTTTTTTGGTGGTGAAGGGTTTATTCTTCAGAGCCTTAAAGGTGACGGTATGGCGTTTGTGCATGCTGGTGGCACAGTGATAAAAAAGCAGCTGAATAATGAAACCTTAAGGGTTGATACCGGTTGTATTGCTGCATTTACGTCGGGTATTGAATATAATATTGAAAGAGCCGGTGGATTAAAGTCGATGTTTTTCGGCGGTGAGGGGATGTTTCTTGCGACTCTTAGAGGGACAGGGACGGTTCTTCTGCAGAGCCTGCCGTTTTCCAGAATGGCTGACCGTATTCTTCAGCATGCTCCGTCTGCGGGTGGTTCAAGAAAAGGTGAAGGATCTATTCTTGGTGCCATTGGTGGTATGATTGATGGTGATTAGACAACATGCCGGATATTTTTTATAAACAGCTGCAAATAAAAATGTACTGTTAAAGATTTAAGTGTTTATTTAAATTCACCGTCATTTGTTGTAATCGTTCTTGACGAAGACGGCGGTCTGTTTTAATATGCGCCCGGTTTTATTTTAAAACTATACGATAAAGCATAATCATTTAACGGGTAATAGGAAAAAATGGGAAAAAATATTGTAGATAAAATTGATGAGCTGGTAAAAATTGAGACTGTTCTTATTAGTGTTTCTGACAAGACTGGACTTGAAACCTTTATTCCTGAGCTTGTTGCGGTGAATCCGGACATCAGGATTCTGTCCACGGGAGGAACTTTTTCAAAGATCACAGAAATTCTGGGGGATAAAGCCAATAAAAATCTTGTTCAGGTCTCTGATTATACCGGCCAGCCTGAAACTCAGGGTGGACTTGTAAAAACCCTCGATTTTAAAATTTATCTTGGTATTCTTACTGAAACCTATAATGAGTCTCATCAGGCTGATCTTAAGCGAACAGACGCATTAAAACTCGATATGGTGATTGTGAATCTCTATCCTTTTAAAGAGACGATTTCAAAAGAGGGCGTTACACCGGAAGAAGCCAGAAGTAACATTGATATTGGCGGGCCGACTATGGTCAGAGCTTCTGCCAAGAACTTCTTAAGGGTTGCTTCTGTGGTAAATCCTTCTGACTATTCGCTTATTATTGAAAAAATGAAAGCAAATAGTGGCAGCCTGCCATTAGCAGTCCGTTTTGACCTTGCCAGAAAGGCCTTTGAACATACTGCGGTTTATGACAGAACCATTTCTGATTATCTTGCATCACAACAATTTGAAAACATATCAAACTGCTACGGGAGTAACTAATGGCTGAAGATTTAAAGAAAATGTATAAGACCATAATGGATGACCATTTTTCTCCAAATATGGAAATCAGTTTTGTTGATGGTGACTCGCGGCAGACACTGTTTTATGAGAAGGTGACATGGACCATTGATGATGTTATCAAGGGGTTGAGATACGGAGAGAACCCCGGGCAGGAGGCTGCATTATACAGGCTGGTTAATGGTAATCTTGCTATCGGTGCTGTTGAAACAATTCAACCCGGCAAGTACCTTGCCTCAGATATTGAACTTCTCCAGTCGGGAAAACATCCCGGTAAAACAAACCTGACTGATGCCGATAATGCGTTAAATATTTTACGTTATTTTACGGATAAGCCGACGGCGGTAATCGTAAAGCATAATAATCCGTGTGGCGCTGCCAGATCTTCTTCACTCGAAGAAGCATACAATAAAGCATATATGGCTGACAGAGTTGCGGCATTTGGTGGTTGTATAGCGCTTAACAGGACTATTGACAAGGCGACTGCAGAAGCGATCTCAAATCAGTACGCTGAAGTTGTCGTTGCCCCTGAGTTTGAAGAGGGTGCTATGGCTATTCTTTCTGCAAAGAAAAATCTGAGAGTTATTAAAATTGGCAATATTGACAGGCTTAATACTTTTGTTGGTCAACGATGCGTTGATTTTAAAAGTCTTATTGACGGTGGACTGATTGCTCAACTCTCTTTTGTTCCTGAGGCGAGGACCAAAGATGACCTTAAGCTTGCTGAGTGTGAATATAAAGGCAAACTTTATAAGATTGATCGTGAGCCGACTGAATCAGAATATGAAGATATGCTTTTTGGCTGGCTTGTAGAGTCAGGAATCACATCAAACTCCGTTATCTATGTTAAGGATCAGGTCACTGTGGGTATCGGAACAGGTGAACAGGATCGTGTCGGTGTTGCAGAAATTGCGGTAGATAAGGCATACAGAAAACTTTCAGATCGGTATAGCTTTGAAAAATTTCAGACAGGATATAATGAGTTAACGGATACTGATAAGAAGAATGAGATAGATGAGATTGTCAAAAAAGAAAAAGGTGGTCTTATCGGTTCATCAATGATCAGTGATGCTTTTTTCCCGTTTAGGGATGGTGCTGATATTGGACTTGAACAGGGTGTCTCTGCAGTGATTCACTCCGGCGGATCAATGAATGATTATCAGGCAATAGAGGCCTGTAACGAACGAAATGCAACGATGGTTTATACCGGTCAGCGGAGTTTTAAACATTGATTCGTTGTAAGTTAACCGTTTTATAATAAAATTAAGCATATTATGGTTGATTTAACCGTCAATATTCAGTATAATTCGCTTTTAATATATTTGAATAACCGATAGTTACTGCCCGGATAAAGGCTTTTTGTCCGGGCAGTTGTACAATTGCACCTTATAATCATGATGGAGGCTTTTCATGAAAATAATACCACCGGAGGATGGATTCTCGTTTGATGACGTACTTATTCTTCCCAATTATTCTGATGTTTTACCGGGAGATGTCGATACAAGTACACGTCTTACACGAAATATTAACCTTAATATACCGATCGTAAGTGCCGCCATGGATACAGTTACTGAGGCGAGGACTGCTATCAGTATGGCACGTTCCGGCGGTCTTGGTTTTGTACACAGAAACCTTGCTATTGAAACTCAGGCTCTTGAAGTCAGCAAGGTGAAAAAATCTGAAAGCGGTATGATTATCGATCCGGTAACGATCAGTCCGGATGTTCCGATCGAAGCAGTTCAGAAATTGATGTCACAGTATAGAATTTCAGGCGTTCCTGTTACGAAGGGGGACCAGCTTGTTGGTATCGTGACCAACAGGGATCTCAGGTTTGAAACTGACTTGACAAGAAAAGTCAGTGAGGTAATGACAAGCGAAAACCTTGTTACCACCTTTGAAGGTATCAGTCTCGAAGAGTCCAAAAAACTCCTTCACCAGCATAGAATTGAAAAACTTCTTGTCGTTGACAAGCAAGGAAAACTCTCCGGTATCATCACAACAAAAGATATTGAAAAAATTAAAAAATATCCTAATGCCTGCAAGGACTCTGTTGGTAGATTGAGAGTTGGTGCTGCTATTGGTGTCGGTGATGATTACATGGACAGGGCAGAAGCTTTGATTAAAGCAGGCGCAGATGTACTTGGCATAGATACATCGCATGGTCATTCAAAAAATGTTATGGATGCTGTGAAAGCACTGAAAGCAAAATTCGGTGATATCGATGTTGTTGCCGGTAATGTTGCTACGGCAAAAGGGGCTCAGGCTCTAATTGATTCTGGTGTTGACGCTGTTAAAATTGGTATCGGACCCGGATCAATCTGTACGACAAGAATTGTTGCAGGCGTCGGTGTGCCTCAGCTTACAGCTATAATGAACTGTCGGGCGGTTGCCGATAAAACAGGCGTTCCGCTTATTGCTGATGGTGGCATTAAGTTTTCAGGTGATATTACAAAGGCGCTTGGTGCCGGTGCTCATTCTGTTATGCTGGGTGGCATGCTGGCAGGTACAGATGAGAGTCCTGGTGAAACGGTTATTTATCAGGGTCGAAGCTATAAAGTCTATCGAGGTATGGGATCCGTTGAAGCTATGCAGGCCGGAAGTAAGGACAGGTACTATCAGGGTGAAGACGAATCCAATGATAAACTTGTTCCTGAAGGTATTGTGGGCAGGGTTCCAACAAAGGGTTCTGTTGCAGCAAATTTATTCCAGTTAATCGGCGGACTGAAAGCCGGTATGGGATATGTAGGTAGTCGGACGATCGAAGAGCTTAGAGAAAAAACAAGATTTGTAAAAATTACAGGTGCTGGTTTACGTGAAAGCCACGTCCATGATGTTATTATCACTGATGAGGCGCCGAACTACAGATTAGACTGATCTGTTTTTTATTGCACAAATAAATGAAGTGATCTAAGGTGGATTTAACCTTGGACAAACAGGGAAAACCAAAAGGTTTTCCCTGTTTTATTAGTGCAGGTTTAAATAATTGTAATAATATTTCTGCGTCGGTAATTTCCTTTCCGCCCGCTATCAGGAATGGTCTGCGGTTTGGGTCACGTTCCCGATAACAGCTTATTGTAATCCTTAAAGACTATAAAGATTTTGCATATGACTGATCAGGTTCCAGATTTTGTCCATCTCCATGTCCATTCACAATACAGCCTTTTAGATGGGGCTATCCGAATTGATTCATTAATAGAAAAAGCGAAGGAATGTGGGATGGAGGCCGTTGCGGTAACGGACCATGGAACCATGTTCGGTACTGTTGAGTTTTATGAAAAAGCGCATAAGGCTGGAATAAAACCGATTATTGGGTGTGAGGCCTACATCTGTCCCAGAAGGATGTCGGATAAATCTTTGCCGGAAGATGGAAAAAGGCTCGGGCATCTGGTTCTCCTTGCTGAGAACAATATCGGTTATAAAAATTTATGTAAGCTTGCGACAGCTTCACAGTTGGAAGGTTTTTACTATAAGCCGAGACTGGATCATGAGATTCTAAGGAAACATAGTGAAGGCATTATTGCCCTTTCTGCCTGTCTTGCCGGAGAAATTCCGCGTCATATTGAAAGAGGCAATATCGAAGCTGCTGAAAAAACAGCTCTTTTTTACCAGGATATATTTGGAGAAGGCAATTTTTTTCTGGAAGTTCAGGACAATGGTATTCCAGTACAGACAATAGTCAATGAAGCTATTCTTGAGATGAGTCAGAAACTCAATATTCCAATGGTTGCAACGAATGACTGTCACTACCTGAACCATAGTGATGTAAGAGCGCATGAGATAC
>JQIA01001054.1_pt1 | contig 14751 bp, 14 predicted proteins | sample 811431 | NCBI WGS metagenome assembly JQIA01 (sample SAMN02998118, study PRJNA258478) | marine sediment metagenome | biome: marine; feature: seafloor; material: sediment; isolation source: oil-polluted sediment collected from 3 locations (0.5 km, 0.7 km and 0.9 km)... | place: USA: Gulf of Mexico ... | reverse complement strand
GATATATTGAAAAAAACTGTGGTGGCGATGGGCGACAAAACCCGTTTATTTATTTTAGAACCGTTTTGGGATTGCCAAACGTTTCCTGCCGCGAAATATTCCCTTATTCATACTTCTCTATATTTTGCATGCATGGCGAATGGAAATAGCAAGATGTATTCCAAGGATGATATGTTGGATTGCCTAAAAAAAGCTGGTATAAATTCCGTTCTAACTCATTCAAATATAGGCGAAAATGATTATACTTTATTAGAATGTAAAAAATGAATGCTTGGTATAAAATAAAAGAGCAATCCGCTGGATATTACAGAATTTACACACTGTACCTGATATACAAAATATTTGGTGCTAAGCTTCTGAAATTTATCTTATTTTTCGTTATGCTATTTATTTTTCCATTCGCTGGAAACGCAAGAGCTGCATCTCGGGAATATTTGAGTGCAGTATTTGGCAAAAAAGCGTCTATTTTTCAAGTGTTTAAACACATCTTGTCATTCTCCCATAGCTTGGTGGATAAAATTGATTCCTTTGCTGGAAATTTTCCTATAAATAAAATAAACTATAATGAGACATACGATAATTCATCTTTAAAACAATGTCTTGAGGAAAAAAAAGGCATGTTTTTCTTGTGTTCTCATTTGGGAAATATAGAAATATTACGAGTATTACTTTTGGATTGGGCGGAAGTCAGATTGAATATTTTCCTACAGGTGGAGCAAACAGCAATTTTCAATAATTTCATACAAAACATCGCTCCGAATTCTAAAATAAAAATATATTCCGTGTTGGATATTGATATAAATACCTCCGTTGAAATTAGTGAAAAATTAGACAACGGTGAGATCGTATTTATGGCAGGCGATAGGGTTTCCGCCAAAAATCCCAACCAAACATTCACACGTGATTTTCTTGGAAAATCAGCCAATTTTCCGCAAGGAGTTTTTAGATTCGCACAAATGATGGAATGCCCGATTTATTTCATAACATGTACTAAAAACACTGATGGGAAATATATAGTTTATACAAAAAAGCATGAGAAACAAAACCGAAAACAAGCTGATTTATTAGCCATGCAAAATGAATTCGTGGATTTTTTAGAGTCAAAAACGAGAGAATTTCCATACCAGTGGTATAACTTTTTCGACTTTTGGGAACAAAAAGAACCTACACAAAACTAAACAAAAATACTACGCGATTGCAATATAGTCTTCGCTTCCCTACAATCCTTGGAAATTTGGTCATGAAGTGCATCGGAATTTTTAAATTTTTTCTCCGCCCTTATTCTTTTTATAAACGAAACGGACGCTCGTTTGCCATATATATCTTTATTAAAATCAAATATATGAACCTCTAACATTAGCTCCGTGCCTAGGAAAGTCGGGCGAAATCCTACATTTGCCACACCTAAATGCTCCCGACCATCAACTTTTATTTTCACAGCATATACACCCCTTGCTGGCGTGCATAATCCACGTATTGTTATATTTGCCGTACGATAACCCATTGTTCTACCGCGACTATCACCTCTATAAACTTTTCCTTCCATATGGTAATTTCTACCAAGAACCTTACGGGCTTTTTCCACATCACCTTGTGCCAAGGCATCCCTAACGGTTGTGGATGAATACGGATTTTTACAGCATGTTCCTTCCAAGCGAACCTGAGTGAATCCAAACCCATGTTTTGTCGCTTCTTTTTCCATCAATGAAACATTTCCCTTTCTGTTTTTTCCAAAGAAGAAATCTTCGCCAACAACTATATGCTTAACTTTCAAACTGTCATTTAAAACCGTTGAGATAAATTCATTTGGCGGCATTCTAAAAAGCTCTTTATTAAATCGTAGAGCCATAACAACATCTATTCCCATTTCTTCCATCAGTCGAACCCTAGTTCTAAAGCTACTAATTCTTATGGGTGCAATATTTTTGTGCAGAAAGCCCATTTTACCGAACATTTCCCGCGGATGCGGTTCAAAAGTAACCACAGCAGGTTTAGTTCCCATAACTTCCGCCAGTTCAACAGTTCTCTTAATTACTTCCTGATGACCTCTGTGAATACCATCAAAATTTCCAAGAGCAACTACAAAACCTTTGAGATGTTCAGGTATTGTTTTATAATCACGACATATCCTCATGTTGCGATTGTATCACAATAGAAAACACTTTTAAAGCGATTCTTCGTTCACGCTAATAACGGTAAGAATTGGGGAGGCGACATATATTGAGGAATATGTCCCTATTGTTACACCGAATAGAACGGCTAGACTGAAGCTTTGTAAGACTTCACCGCCGAAAAACACGAGTGAAAGCAATGCACAAATGGTTGTTCCAGCTGTAAGAATTGTTCTTGATAGGGTTTCGTTTATACTTATATTTAGGATTTCTTCTATCGGTTTTTTCTTAAATTTCCGTAGATCTTCCCGCACTCTGTCATAAATCACAACGGAATCGTTAATAGAATAACCAACAATAGTAAGGATTGCCGCAATTGAAGTTAGGTTGAATTCCAACCAAGTAAGTGAGAAAAATCCCATAGTAAGGATACTATCATGAATTAAAGCAATAATTGCACCAAGTCCAAATTGCCATTCAAACCGAATCCAAATGTATAACATCATCATAACAAACGCTGAAATCAAAGCTATTGCTCCAGATTTTATAAGCTCACCACCAACTTGCGGCCCTACGAAATCTGTTTTTCTAAATACAATAGTGTTATCCACTTTTTCCGTAAGAACTCGTTTTACCTGTTCTATAACTTGTTCTTGATTTTCACTTCCTTGAATACGGATGATTATATCATTATGCTCGCCGAAATTTTGCAGTGAAATCTCACCGAAATTTTCCTTAGATAATGTTTTTCTAATAACGGAAAGTTCTACATCACTTTGAGCTTCTATTAAAATCCCACCAGTGAAGTCTATTCCGAAATTAAATCCCTTTGAGATAATCAGATATATAGAGCCAATAAGCAAAAGTATAGACAACCCAAAAGCAATTTTTTTTTGAGATATAAAGTCTATTTTTGTATCGTCTGGGAAAAATCTTAAAGACACTTTTTTACCTAATTAAACAAAGTGATAAACGAAAAGCAATAGGGTATGACTAACCCTGTCTAGCTTTCAGACGCTTATTTGTTTTACTAATAACATAAAGCACTTTACGCCTATTTTTACCACGCCCACGACGACGCACTACGATTTCACAATCTTTTCTGTCTCTTGCAAATTTCAATGAACGAAGCACTTTCATAACTAGTTTTTCCATAAATTTAAAGTCGTGCGTTTTTAACAAACTTTTATTTGTATGTCAAATGGTGAAATTATTTTTTTTACGATAGCAATTCCAAAACCGCTTGGCGAACCGCAATTCCCATCTCGACTTGATCCAAAATCACACTGCGATTTATATCATCCGCCAGATGTCCGCTAATCTCCACACCTCTATTTATAGGTCCGGGGTGCATAACAAATGCATCGCTATTTGCGTCGTTAAGTTTTTCGTATGACAGTCCATATAGCTCGAAATACTCACGGACTGACGGAACAAACGCACCCTGCATTCTTTCCGTTTGCAAACGAAGCATCATAATAACATCGGCGTTTTTTATACCATCTTTCATGGAGGTATAAACCTCTACACCCAATGCCTCGGGGCAATCTGGCATAAGAGTTGGCGGAGCGATTATCCTAACCTTAGCACCCATTTTTTGCAGTAATAAAATATTAGACCTCGCCACCCGACTATGCACAATATCACCACATATCGCAACTGTTAGCTCGCTAATATCCCCACATCGCCGCCGTATAGTTAATGCATCAAGCAAAGCCTGAGTAGGATGTTCGTGCATACCATCACCACCATTTATCACTGCACAATTTACTTTCTGTGCAAGCAAATGAACCGCCCCACTATTTGGATGCCGTAGCACGATAAAATCGGGATTCATTGCGTTGAGTGTCATGGCTGTATCTATAAGAGTCTCCCCTTTTTTCACCGACGACGCCGATGCGGACATATTTATAACATCTGCCGACATTCGTTTTCCAGCCAATTCAAAAGAAGTCCTTGTCCTTGTGGAATTCTCAAAAAATAAGTTAATTTGCGTTCTGCCTTTTAAAATATCGGATTTTTTATTTTCTTTTCTATTAGCATCCACATATTTCTCAGCAGTTGCTAAAATCAAATCTATGTCATCTTTTGATATATCGGATATACCAAGTAGATGTTTATGAGAAAATTTCTTGTTAGAAGTATTCATAGATGCTATTTTTACCACCATTAAATGGAGAATGCTATGCAAAAAAACATTATAATCGCAACTTTATGCTCAACTTTACTGTTCGGGTGCCAGTTAATGGATAAAAACAAACAAATTCGCCCGCATGATGAAAATCGAAGCATTCTGGAGAAATTAGCGGATGAAGAAGGGCCAAAAGTTGATTCCGTAGATCAAACAATGCTTAAAAGTGCCATCGCAGCGGATAAAAAAGGGCAATATGCAAAGGCTGCACAATTCTATCAGCAATATTTAAATAGTAGTAAACATGCGGAAAATAAACATGTGTTGGCATACGGTGAGGCATTGCGTCGTGCGGGTATGCATAAGGAATCAATAAAAGTTTACGAGCTGGTTTTAGACGACGATAAAAATAATGTGGCGGCTATGGAGGGAAAAGGACTTGCTCTTCTTGCTGAAACGAGAACAAACGAGGCTATAAAATTATTCGGCAAGGTTATGCAAATAGACGCCGCGAGATGGAAAACCGCAAACGCTCTTGGTAACGCTTATGAAATGAAGAAAAAATATAAAGAAGCTCTGGAATATTATAAACTTGCGGCGGATTTAACAAATAATAACAACCATACGATACTTAATAATATCGCCATGACATACATGCATTCTGACGATTACGATATGGCAATTAAGTATTTGAAAAAAGCTGCAAAAATCGCTCCGACAAAGGATAAAAAACATATAGACCTTAATTTATCAATGGCTTATGGACTATCGGGAGATATGGAACGTTCTGCCGCAACCGCGAGAAAGCATCTACCAGAACATGAAGTTTTAAATAATCTAGGCGTATTTGCTAATTTGTCAGGTGATGACGAAATGGCTAGAAGTTACTTTAATATGGCACTAAATCGCAGTCCGTATTTTTATAAAAAAGCGTCAGATAATTTGGAAAAATTAAATTAGGTTTATATGAAAGACAACGAATCATTTTTTAAAATCTTCAAACGCATTTGGAGAAAATATATTGCTCAGCATAAAGGAAAAATAGCGTTCGCTGTTTCCTGTATGTTGCTCTCCGCGATTTTCAACACTGTAAATGCATGGATTATCCAGCCTGTTTTAGATGAAATCTTCATCAATAAAAATTCGGATATGCTGAAAATCATCCCGATAGCGGTGCTACTAATTGCGGTTTTAAAAGGTGTGGCGACATATTTTCAATCCATAACTCTTGGATATTTAGGACAGCGAATTGTTTCTGATATGCAAATTGATCTGTTTTCGCATATTATAAAAGCGGATTTGGCAGTGTTTGGAAAAGAAGCGTCTGGAAATATCATATCCCGTTTTACTAACGATATCAATATGATGCGTAGTTCTTTCACATCTTTGCTTATTGGTGCCACAAGGGATTTCGTATCAGTAATTGGACTTGTCGGCGTGATGCTTTATCAAAGTTTAGAACTCTCCGCTATAAGTTTATTTGTATTTTTATTCGCCATATTGCCTATTTTTAAAGTCGGAAGAAAGGTTAGAAAAATTTCTAAACAAACGCAGGTGGAACTTGGAAATTTCACGGCTCAATTAGATGAAACTTTTCAAGGCGTGAGAATAGTAAAGGCATACGCTCAGGAAGAACACGAAGTTGGAAAAGCAAGTTCAGTTATAGAAAAACTATTCAAATTATTTGTCAAAACCACCTATATTCGCAATAGTATTTCCCCAATTATGGAGGCATTGGGCGGTGTCGCGGTGGGTGCTATTATATGGTATGGCGGATTTCAAGTGCTGGAAGGAACAACTACACCGGGGGCGTTTTTCTCATTCATGACAGCAATGCTTATCGCATATAAACCATTGAAAAATATCGCAAGTTTAAATGCAAAAGTTCAATCATCCGTTGCTGCTGCAATTCGTTTTTTCAATGTAATCGATGAAGAACCTACAATAAAAGATGCTCCGAATGCAAAACCTATTGTTATAAAAAACGGAAATATTGAGTTTAAAAATGTATCCTTTAGTTATGGCGAGAATATTCCTGCATTGAGAAATACATCTATGCATATTGAGGCGGGAAAAACCGTGGCGTTGGTGGGGCATTCTGGAAGTGGAAAATCCACATTGATGAATTTAATACTACGGTTTTATGATACATGTGCTGGCGAGATATTTATAGACGGGCAGGAAATAAAAGATATTACGATGAAGTCTTTACGGAAATCTATATCACTTGTTAGCCAAGATATTGTTTTATTTAACGATACTATTAAAAACAATATTTTATATGGAAAAACCGATGCTACTGAAGAGGACATAATTCATGCAGCGAAAATGGCAGATGCCCATGATTTTATTGTGGAATTTCCAGATAAATACGAAACGCAAATAGGACAACGGGGATTTCGCCTTTCTGGTGGGCAAAGACAGCGAATATCCATTGCTCGGGCTATGCTGAAAAACGCTCCGATATTACTTATGGATGAAGCGACATCATCGCTGGATCCCGCATCTGAAAGAGAAGTTCAGAAAGCGTTGGATACCTTGATGCAGGACAGAACCACGCTTGTTATTGCACACAGATTATCCACGGTTATCAACGCTCACAAGATATTTGTATTGGATAAAGGTGAAATAGTCGAGGCAGATACGCATGCGAATTTGATAAAACAAGGTGGGACTTATAGTAAGTTGTATGAGAAATATTTAGAAAGCACTTGATTTGTTGCGTGAGTTGAATATCTTGGTATAAACAATACGGAGAAAATCATGATAAAATTACCACCCCTACCCTTTGCAAATAACGCTTTAGAACCGCATATTTCCGCCAAAACTTTGGACTTTCATTATGGAAAACATCATAATGCATACGTTACAAATTTGAATAAATTGATTGAAGGAACTGATTTAGAACACCGTTCGTTGGAAGAAATTATAACTGATACGGCTGGTGATGCCACAAAAGCTGGCATATTTAACAATGCTGCACAGGTATTTAACCATACATTTTATTGGAATAGCATGTCGCCAAATGGTGGAGGTAGACAGCCAAAAGGTCTTTTATTCGGTGAAATAGTTCGTGATTTCGGAAGTTATGAGGAATTTAAGGAGAAATTTAAAACCGCAGGTGCGACGCAATTCGGTAGTGGTTGGGCATGGCTTGTTGTTTCTGGTGATAAATTAGAGATTATCAAAACCGCTAATGCTGATACGCCGATTGCACATGGAAAAACGCCGTTGATTACGATGGATGTTTGGGAACATGCGTATTATTTGGATTACCAAAACCGCCGTCCTGATTATATAGATGTGTTTTTGGATAAGTTGGTAAATTGGGATTTTGCAGAAGCTGAATATGCGAAGGTTAAGGCGTAGTTTTTAAACACCCCGCACTTCAAAAGTTTCGAACATGTGGCTGAAATCGGGGATTTTTAAATCCTCATTTTTGCCCAAGCTTCCGTCCAAACAACGACCAGTTTTACATACCTGCAATACATATTTTTTCACGCCTTTTAGCGATAAAACCTCCGCCAACTCCCTTAGATTTTCCTCAGAAATCAATTCCTTATGATATGTCGTACGGATTTCATAATTCACACCAGATTTTAAAAGAATATCCAAACTTTCGTACGCCTTTTCTCCAGAATTATCAACACCAGTAATAGACGGATATTCCTTTTTAATAGTCTTAATATCCATCCCGACCCAATCAACATGAGGAAGTACCGCCTCAAGTTTTTCAGGAAATGCCCCGTTTGTATGCAAGCCAACTAGATATCCCATTTTTTTCACATCTTCTATTGCGGAAATAATATGCTTTTGCAAAGTCGGCTCTCCACCACTAAAAACCACTGCATCTATTAAATTTTTCCTTTTTTCCAATGTTTTTAAAATATTATCCCAATCCATAGTATCAAAGGTGTTATCAGAGTTGATTAAATCTGGATTATGGCAGTATCTACACTTCCAACCGCACCCTTTACAGAACACAACCGCAGATAGATGCTCTGGATAATCTATTGTTGTTGTTGGTAGAAATCCACCGACTAAAATTTTTGCTCTTGTCATAACCATAAAAAAATCTATATACTGAATGAATATTAGGCACTGTTAGATAATTATTACGCAAGTATTTTTGAATTGTTTTTCAGGCATTTTTTTTGTTTTGAGTGCAGTAGTATACTTATACTTCAAACGATAAAACAGAAAAAAGGGCAAAAAACAAACGAAAAGACTGCGTAAACTTAAAATAGCTTAAGTTGCTTTTTTGTTGTTTTTGGTATAATTTTACATTTTAATACTCAAAGTATATGTATACTAAATCGTTTAAAATAAAAAATTATCCTCAAAAACCCCTAAAAAATCAATCTTAAATAATTAACTAACAGTGCCTATATATATCCGTATCATTGTTGCCAATACTATAAAAGGAAAAAAATGAAATTTTTAAAAGTCTTTATTCTAACGCTTGTTTTTTCAACAGCTATATTAGCTAATCCGAATGCGGCGGAAAGTCACACTAGCTTTGCACCGCTAGTGGAAAAACTTCTACCAACGGTTGTAAATATATCAACTATACAAAATATAAAAAAGCCAGTTAGACCAAAGAAATTTCAAAAAGGTAGTAAATTTGAAGAATTTGAAAAGTATTTCAAGCAATTTGAAAAAACGCCAAAGGAGTTTAAAAATCGCAAGGCTCATTCGCTTGGATCTGGGGTTATAATAAATGCAAACGGATATATTCTCACGAATAATCATGTCATTGCAAATGCGGAAGAAATAAAAGTCACGCTACATAATAATACTTCTTTTGATGCGAAAGTTATTGGTAGGGATCCAAAAACGGATATTGCATTGCTGAAAATTGAGTCGGAAAAACCGCTTCCATTTGCGAAATTCGGTGATTCCGACGCGGCAAAAGTTGGTGATTGGATTATCGCAATTGGAAATCCATTTGGTCTGGGAGGAACGGTCACGGCTGGTATTATTTCCGCCACTGCACGGGATATTCACGCAGGACCTTATGATGAATTTTTACAAACCGATGCCGCGATAAATAAAGGAAATTCAGGCGGCCCTATGTTTAATATGGACGGTCGAATTATCGGAATTAACACCGCGATATTTTCTCCAAACGGAGTTAACGGAGGAAATGTCGGAATTGGATTCGCCGTTCCATCTTCCATGCTACAACCTATCGTAAAAGGCTTGATCGAAGACGGCTCCATAAAACGAGGCTGGCTCGGAGTTCGTATTCAAAAAATCACGAAAGATATCGCCGAAAGTGTAGGGTTGAAAAAGCCTAACGGTGCATTAGTTATCGCAGTTGAGAAAGGAAGTCCCGCGGCAAAAGCAGGGATTATAGACGGTGATGTTATCTTGGAATTTAATGGTGAAAGAATTCATACAATGAGGAAATTACCTAGAATGGTTGCGAATACTGATATTGGTGAAAAAGTCCCAATGCTTGTATTGCGAAATAATAAAGAGATAAAATTATCCGTTATTTTGGGGCAGTTAAAAGAAGCTAAGCCGTTGAAGAAAAAGACTATTTTGGAAAACGATATCATTACTGTTTTAAATATGGATCTTATGCAATTAAATGATGAAGCTAGAAAATTGTATAATATTCCTGCGGATGTAAACGGGCTTTTAGTTGTTAATATTCAGCACGATGGCGATATGAATATGCAGGGTATTTATCATCTTGATGTTATTACAAAGACGAATTATCAGGAGATAAAAACCGTTGATGATTTTGTAAACGCGTTGAAAAGTGCGAAAGAACAAGGTCGGAAAAAAGCCTTGGTTCGTGTTCTACGGCAGGATGGTAAGAAGTATTTTGTAACAGTTTCAACCGATGTTGATGGGAAATAATTATGGATAATAAATCAATACTAATTACAGGATGTTCCACTGGTATAGGATACGAAGCGGCGAAAAAACTACGTGAAAAAGGGTATCGCGTATTTGCCTCAGCACGTAAACAGGCGGATGTCGAACGCCTCCGCAAGGAAGGATTTGAAAGCATGCAGCTTGATTTGACTGACACGGCATCGATTCACAGTGCTGTTGATGAGGTTTTGGAAAAAACTGGTGGCACGCTTTATGCGTTATTTAACAACGGTGCGTATGGTCAACCCGGAGCGGTGGAAGACCTCACAACTGATGTATTACGTGAGCAATTTGAGACGAATTTCTTCGGCTGGCATGAGCTTACTCGGCGTATAATTCCTGTGATGCGAAAGCAGGGATACGGGCGGATTATTCAGGATAGTTCTGTGTTGGGATTTGTCGCGTTTAAATATCGTGGGGCGTATACGGCAAGTAAATATGCGATTGAGGGGCTGACGGATACTATGCGTATGGAGTTGAAAGGAACTGGGATATATGTTTCGCTGATAGAACCCGGCCCGATTAGAACTAAATTTCGCGAAAATGCTTATGAGGCGTTTAAGAAAAATATCGATGTGGAAAATAGTCCGAATAAGGAAATATATGAAACTCTCGTGGCACATCGTTTGGCGACGAAGGATACTGGTGGCGGATTTACTATGGAGCCTAGTGCCGTAATTTTTCGTCTTATTCATGCATTGGAATCGCGTCGTCCGAGAATTCGTTATTATGTTACGATACCGACATATGTCATGGCTACTCTGAAACGCAATCTTCCACACTGGGCTATGGATTTTATTTTAAGCAAGATGTGACATCCGAAATCTGACATCTGATTTATACAAAATGCTGAACAGGGCCAGCCCCCTGCCCGACAGACAAGCTATCCGCCGCTTTTATCGCCTTATGAATATACGCATTTGCTTGCTCAACCGCCTCGTGAACTGGATGTCCTTTCGCTAAAAAACCCGCAATCGCAGAGGCAAATGTGCAACCTGTTCCATGCGTATTTTTCGTATATATCCGCGGGTTTTTGAAATAATAAAATTCACCGTTTGCAAACAGAGTATCCGTGCAGAAATCACCCTCTAAATGCCCACCTTTTATCACAATCGCATTTCCACCTATTTCCGCCAATTCACGAGCCGAATCCTCAATAGTTTCCTCATTAAAAGATGGTAATAGCTCCTTTGTTTCCAATGCGTTAGGAGTAATTATAGTAGCCAGTGGAAACAGTGAATTTTTCATAACATCCACCGCGTCCTCATTTAATAATCGCTTTCCATTTTTGGAAATCATGACAGGATCAAGAACAACCTTCGAAGGCTTATATTTCTCCAAAATATTCGCAACCGACTTGATGATATCCACATCGGCAAGCATCCCTATTTTCACAACGTCCACGCGAATATCCTCAAATATCGCCTCAAGTTGATTCTCCACGAATGTCGGCAGGATTTTATATATGCTATTTACGCCGTGAGTATTTTGTGCAGTAAGTGCCGTGATGACGCTCATTCCGTAGCATCCCAGTGCGGAAAATGTTTTTAAATCCGCCTGTATTCCAGCTCCTCCGCTAGGGTCAGAACCAGCTATTGTTAATACATTAGAAATGCTCATATCCTTGCTCCGTTATATCTATGGTTTTATTATTCAACGTATATACACACCCATCACCAATTACTTTTCCGATACGATACAGAGGCTTATGGAAAAAGTCCAGATATTCCTTTTGAACCCTTTCAAATTTACCCTGTTCTACCGTTAGTAGCAAATCATATTCCTCACCAGATTGCAAAGATATTTTAAAATCTTCAATATTTTTTTTAAATTCATCGGACATTGGCAGGCTATCCAAAGCTATTTCCGAACCGCTCACCAGCTTTTTTATATCCGTAATTAACCCGTCGGAAATATCCATCATACTGGTTACAGAATCGCACGCACCCAGCCATTTTCCCTCCTCAACATGAGCTTTTGGAGAGTTATGTTTTTGTATGAAATAGTTTTGTGCGTCATCAGTAAGAGACGAGCCGTTTAGTAAAATATCCAGCCCAGCCTTGGAATCGCCCAAAGTTCCAGTGGTGCAGATAACATCGCCAACCCCCGCACGATGCCGATATTTTGGGGTTTTTGCCTCCCCCACGACTGATACATTTATGAAAATATCTCGCTTGGATGCCGTAGTGTCTCCACCCAATACCGACACCCCGCATTCATCGCTGGCTTGTTTTATTCCCTGTGTGAATTCCTTAATCCAGTCCGCGGAAATATCAACTGGAAAAGATAGCGAGCAGAAGCAATATAATGGCGTGCCTCCCATCGCGGCAATATCGCTTACATTTACCATGATGGATTTATATCCTAAGTCAAACGGGGTGATTTTATCGCGTAGGAAATGAACGCCTTCTACGAGGGAATCGGTTGTGATGAGTGTGTTTATGTTGCACTGCGAAATAACCGCACAATCATCCCCGATTCCAGTGATATTTTCTGGTGCAGGGAAGGTGTTTTTTAATAGCGATATTATGTCGTCTTCGGTGTATTTCATTTCATTAAATTCAACAGTTTTTGAGTTGCCTCATATGGATCATCCGCGTAGCAAATAGCGGAAACAACGGCAATTCCATCAACGATTCCAGCATCAACAACACTACGAATATTTGTCTCGTTTATCCCACCAATTGCATATAATTTTTTATTTAAATGAGCTAATTTTTTTAGCTTTTCCACACCCCAAACAGGTGCGGGATTTTCCTTTGTATCAGTATGGAAAATCGGACCTACGCCGATATAATCCACGTCCAAAGTATCGCCATATATCGCCTCTTCTATAGTATCAATCGTAAGTCCTATTATTGCATCTCGCCCTAAAATCGCCCGTGCAGTTTCAACGGAAACATCCGACTGTCCTATATGCACTCCATCCGCTCCAATCTCAAACGCAATGTCAACGCGATCGTTAATAATCAACGGCACATTATAGGGAGCGAGGATTTCCTTCACCCGTTTTCCTACCGCGATTATCTCCCGTGCAGAAGCGTTTTTCTCCCGCAATTGCACAATAGATACGCCCGCCCGCACCGCCTGCACGATAGCATTTTCAAACTGCGACATGGATAGTCGCTCCCGATCCGTTACTAAATATAATTCTGTCATAATGATTTATCTTATCATTATTTTACAAATTACAATATAGCATTTTACTTATCCCTAACAATACTACCCTTCATGCATCGTAAAATAATCAGAACAGGGACTCCCGTTAGCGTAGTCATGAGGAAAAATTGCTCCCATGAAAGTGCGTAATAATCAATAATTCCGCCCGATGATGAGGATAAAATCGTGCGTCCAAGTCCCGATATGGATGTCAACAACGCGTATTCCGTCGCGACGAATTTTGAGTTATGACATAAACCCGTGATAAATGCCACAAACGCCGCAGTGCCAAATCCACCACTGAGGTTTTCAATCGCAATAGTAAGTGTTAAAAATTCTACGCTATGTCCCTGTCGTGCCTGCTCGATGAATACTAAATTTGAGAGCATTTGTAATATCGCACCCCAGAATAATCCGCGATACATCCCGATTTTACTCACGGTATATCCACCCAAAAACGCCCCGATTAGCGTTGCTATTAAACCGAATATTTTTGATACACTTGCGATTTCCTTTCCGCTAAATCCAAGGTCTACATAAAACGGTGTCATCATTGTTCCTGCGAATGCATCGGAGAATTTATATAATGAAACTAGCAGGATAATCATTATCCAATCGGTTTTGGATAATCCAGCGATTGGGGTTTTTGGAAACCATAATACGCACATTGTGATTAGTATTATTAGGTATGAGATAAACCCGCTGGTTATGTCTAATTTATATAATCCACCTGCTATTACTATTGCACCTATAGTCAGTCCGATTTTTCGCATACCACCTTGTTTTTTATCGGCTTTATCGGCTGTGATTTTTTCCTTATATAATGACGGGGCGAATAACACCGCTACCGTTCCTATTAACATAACTCCCGCCATAATTGCAAATACGGCAAACCAGCCTATATAATCCGATAGAAATAACGCTCCCGCACCCGATACCAACATACCGATACGATACCCGTTTACACCCATCGCCGAGCCTTCCCCATATTCCTTTTCTTCAAGCAATTCAACACGATATGCATCAACTACGATGTCATAACTTGCGGACGCAACGGAGAGTAAAAACGCTCCTAGTGCCGTGAGAAATAATGTATCGGTGGGATTAGTTCCTCCCAAAAACAACATCGCTCCGATTACCAATCCCTGACACACAATTAGCCAGCTTTTTCTATGTCCGATTTTCGCCGTTAAATACGGAATGGATAATTTCTCCATCAATGGCGACCACATGAATTTCAAATTATACGGTGCGGTTAGGGCGGCAAAAAGCCCGATGGTGGTTTTATCCACGCCAAGCGTTGCCAGCCAATACGATAACGTTCCGAAAACAAGGGGTAGCGGTAGTCCCGATGTCAACCCTAATGCAAAAATTATTAGCATCTTTGGGGTGAAATATGTTGCTAGTTTGTTCATGGGGACATAGGATATAGAAAATTCAGGTATAATGAAATGATAAAAT
>JQIA01001053.1_pt1 | contig 14751 bp, 27 predicted proteins | sample 811431 | NCBI WGS metagenome assembly JQIA01 (sample SAMN02998118, study PRJNA258478) | marine sediment metagenome | biome: marine; feature: seafloor; material: sediment; isolation source: oil-polluted sediment collected from 3 locations (0.5 km, 0.7 km and 0.9 km)... | place: USA: Gulf of Mexico ... | reverse complement strand
ACTATCCCTAACAGTCGAAGATGCACACACATTTTTTGCTGCGGTACCTATGATTGAACGCCGCCTTAAAACCTTAATAGATGTAGGTTTGGGTTATATTCGCTTGGGTCAATCTGCGACAACACTTTCCGGCGGCGAAGCCCAGAGAGTAAAACTTTCAAGAGAACTATCGAAGAGAGGAACTGGGCAGACACTTTACATTCTGGACGAACCAACAACAGGTTTACACTTCCATGATATTGAGCAACTTCTTGATGTACTGCATAAGCTACGGGATCAAGGCAACACTGTGGTAATTATTGAACACAATCTTGATGTCATCAAAACTGCAGATTGGGTGATTGATCTTGGACCAGAAGGTGGTGGTGGTGGCGGACAGATAATCGCTGAAGGAACACCAGAAGAGATATGTCAGGTTGAAGCTTCCTTTACCGGGCAGTATTTGAAACCACTTTTTGCACCTAAATAAAGCAGGAAGTACTAAAATTTAAGCATAAAAAAAGGCTGGATTAACCAGCCTTTTTTATTACTTGAGCAATATCAATTATCTACTCATCAACTTCTTCGATATCATCTTCGTCTTCAACGATAGGACGATCAACCAATTCAATATAAGCCATTGGCGCTTTGTCACCAGCACGGAATCCACACTTAAGTATTCGTGTGTATCCACCGGGTCTTTCAGCATATCTAGGACCTAAATCTCCAAACAATTTACCGACTGTGGCCTTATCACCTGTTCTTGAAAAGGCAAGACGACGGTTTGCAACAGAATCAGACTTAGCAAGCGTGATCAAAGGTTCTGCAACCTTCTTCAACTCTTTAGCCTTTGGCAAGGTTGTCTTAATGACTTCATGTTCAAACAAAGAACAAGCCATATTTCGGAACATCGCTTTTCTGTGCGAAGAATTCCGATTTAATTGTCTACCACTTTTTCTATGGCGCATGAGATTGTTTCCTAATATCGATTCAATTGTATCGCTTAAATTTTAAGGCTTAACCTAATAACCGGTCATCACCACGTAGGCTTGAAGGCGGCCAATTTTCAAGACGCATACCAAGTGATAATCCACGAGATGCTAATACGTCTTTAATTTCAGTCAATGACTTCTTACCAAGGTTTGGTGTCTTCAACAATTCAACTTCAGTTCGTCGAATCAAGTCACCAATGTAATAAATGTTCTCAGCCTTCAAGCAGTTTGCAGATCTAACAGTTAACTCTAGATCATCAACAGGGCGCAATAGAATAGGATCAATTTCATCTTCCTGTTCTTCTGGCTCAGGCTCTTTTTCACTTTGCAAGTCAACAAATACACTTACCTGTTGTTGCAGAATTGTAGCTGCACGACGAATCGCTTCTTCTGGTTCGATCGTACCGTTTGTTTCTAAATCAATAATTAACTTATCAAGGTCAGTTCTCTGTTCAACACGAGCACTATCAACCTTGTAAGAAACACGACTTACAGGACTATAAGAAGCATCTAGTAAAAGACTACCAATGATACGTCCATCTTCTTCTTCAGTCTTTCGTAAATCAGCAGGCTCGTAACCACGTCCACGACTAACCTTAGCGCGAAGTTTCAAGCTTCCAGATTCATTAACTGTCGCAATGACATGCTCTGGATTAAAAATTTCAACATCATGATCTATTTGAAAATCTGCCGCAGTTACAACACAAGGACCTTGCTTATCAATAACAATTTCAGTTTCGTCTGTTTCGTTCAAACGAATTGCAACACCTTTAAGGTTTAACAAAATTTCAATTACATCTTCTTGAACACCATCGATAGCACTGTACTCATGAAGTACGCCTTCGATTTCTGTTTCTGTTATTGCGCTTCCTGGCATAGAAGACAATAAAATACGTCGCAGGGCATTACCTAAGGTATGACCAAATCCACGTTCTAAAGGCTCAAGAACAACTTTTGCCTTAGTGACACTTTGCTGGTCTACCTGAATATGTTTAGGCGTTAAAAACTCTAATGACGAATGGGCCATAAATATACCTTTAAAGAAATATTCCGTGTGTATTAACTACGGTCATTTAAACTATTACTTAGAGTAAAGCTCGACGATTAAATTCTCATTAATCTCAGCAGGTAACTCTTCACGTTCTGGGAAAGAACGGAAAACACCTTCTAATTTGTCGTTATTTACTTCTACCCACTCAACTGGACGATTAGCAGCAATTGATAATGCGCCTTGGATACGTAGTTGTTTCTTAGACTTTTCACGAATTGATATCGTGTCGCCTGCTGCAACTTGGTACGAAGGTATATTAATCGCATTGCCGTTAACTAAAATGGCTTTGTGAGAAACAAGCTGTCGTGATTCGGCTCTTGTAGATCCGAAACCCATACGGTAAACAACGTTGTCTAAACGACGTTCAAGAATGACAAGTAGGTTTTCACCCGTTGCACCTTTTTGTCTATCAGCACGCTTGTAGTAGTTACGGAATTGCTTTTCAAGTACGCCATAAATACGACGAACTTTTTGCTTCTCACGTAACTGAACAGCGTAGTCTGAAAGACGAGCACGTCTTGCGCCGTGCTGGCCCGGTACGTTGTCAATCTTACACTTTGATTCAATTGGTCTAACACCGCTCTTCAGATACAGATCGGTGCCTTCTCTTCTTGCTAGCTTACATGTAGGGCCTAAATATCTGGCCATAATCGATCTCCTCTGTTACACCCGACGTCGTTTAGGTGGACGACATCCATTGTGTGGAATAGGTGTTACGTCAGTAATATTAGTGATTTTGTATCCAACGCTGTTCAGTGCCCTAACGGCAGCTTCACGGCCAGGTCCAGGACCCTTTACGAATACTTCCAAGTTTTGCAAACCATAATCTAAAGCTGCATTTCCCGCTCGTTCTGCCGCAACCTGCGCAGCAAAAGGTGTGCTCTTTCGTGCACCACGGAAACCAGATCCACCAGCAGTTGCCCAAGAAAGGGCGCCACCTTGGCGGTCAGTAATCGTGATAATGGTATTGTTAAATGAGGCGTGAATATGAGCCAAACCATCGACCACCTGACGCTTACCTTTGCGCTTCGCCGGTGTTGGTGTTGTTGCTTCTTCAGACATATTAGTCGCTCTTTTTTTGTTTGGTCGCTTCCCAACTATTTGGGAGCAACAAAGTATTAAACTTACTTATTTTTTGTTCTATTACCTACGAATAGGACGCTTTGGTCCTTTACGCGTACGAGCATTAGTCTTCGTACGTTGACCGCGCATTGGCAGGTTACGTCTGTGACGTATGCCTCGGTAACAACCTAGATCGAGCAAACGCTTGATATTTAGCTGTACTTCACGACGCAAATCACCTTCTACAGGTAGCTTCGTAATTTCAGTTCGCAATAAATCCAGCTGTTCCTCGGAAAGATCTTGGATCTTAGTATCCCGAGCAATACCAGTTGCAAGGCAAAGCTGCTTTGCAGTGGTTAAACCGATGCCATAAATATATGTCAGTGAAATCACTGTGTGCTTATTATCAGGAATATTAATTCCAGCTAAACGAGCCATTCAACCGCTCCTATCAACCTTGACGTTGTTTATGTTTTGGTTCTGAACAGATCACTCTGACAGCCCCTCTACGTCGAATAATTCGACAATTCCGGCACATTTTTTTTACTGAAGCTCTAACCTTCATAATCTGCTCGCTTTCCTTTCGTTACTTATTTACGTCCAAAATTTTGTAAATTGGACTTCTTCATTAAGGACTCATACTGATTTGACATCAGATGGGTCTGAATCTGGGATATAAAATCCATCACAACAACAACTACAATCAAAAGTGCTGTACCGCCAAGTTGAAATGTGACATTAAACTGCACAACTAAAACTTGTGGTAACAAACAAACTGCTGTCATGTACAACGAACCGAACAATGTAAGGCGCGTTAAAATTGTATCTATGTGTTTCGCCGTCTGCTCACCAGGTCTATAACCCGGAATAAATGCACCAGACTTCTTCAAATTTTCAGCTACTTCTTTAGGGTTAAACATCAATCCCGTGTACCAGAAGCAGAAAAAGATAATACCCATTGAAAATAAAATCAGATTCAAGGGCTGCCCTGGGGCTATCTGTAAACTCAATTCTTGCAACCACTCCATACCGGGTGATTGTCCAAACCATTGACCTAATGAAGCTGGAAAGAGTAATAAGCTGCTAGCAAAAATTGCAGGTATTACGCCGGCCATGTTTACCTTCAAGGGTAAGTGGCTACTTTGTGCTGCGTACTGCTTTCGGCCTTGTTGGCGTCGAGCATAATTAATTGTTATCCGTCTTTGTCCACGTTCTACGTAAACAACAAAAGCAACAACTAAGACAGCAAGCACTGCTATCAATAACAAACCAAGTATTGGAATCTCTCCCTGTCTGGCTTGTTCAAAAGACTGCCCGATTGCACTTGGGAAGCCTGAAACAATTCCTGTAAAGATGATGACGGAAATACCATTTCCGATTCCGCGCTCAGTTACTTGCTCACCTAGCCACATCAAGAACATAGCGCCAGTCACTAAAGTAGAGATCGCTACAAAATGGAACGCGAAGTTCCCTGAGTAGGACAAACCTTGTGCTGACAAACCACTACTGAAAGCAAATCCTTGTACGGTTGCTAACAATAAGGTGCCATATCTTGTGTACTGAGCAATCTTTCTTCTGCCCGCATCACCTTCTTTCTTCAACTGCTGCAACGATGGTGTTGTCGCAACTAATAATTGGGTAATAATCGATGCCGAAATGTAAGGCATGATTCCCAATGCAAATATACTCATACGCTCCAGTGCACCACCGGAAAACATATTAAACAAATCCAGAATACCGCCCTGGTTTTGGTCAAACAATAATCTTAGTCGTTCAGGATCTATGCCCGGAATAGGTATATGACTACCAATTCTGTAAACAACTATCGCTAGAAAAACAAACCAAAGACGCTGCTTTAGTTCTGTTAATCCGCCGCCGCTTGCTGCTGCGCCTGCTTTTTGTGCTAGTGAACTGCCCATCTATTAATCTACGCTCTCTTAAGCTTCAACCGATCCGCCGGCAGCTTCAATTGCAGCTTTAGCACCTTTGGTTACAGCGATTCCCTTCACCTTTACGGCTTTGTTTATTTCGCCTGAAAGCATCACTTTAGCGCGTATCATGCTTTCGCTAATGATATCTGCATCTTTCAGTGCTTGAAGATCAACTACGTCAGCTTCAACTTTAGCTATCTCGAATAATGTAACTTCAGCAGTAACTCTTGCTTTAGCAGAGTTAAAACCAAACTTAGGCAGTCTCATTTGTAGAGGCTGCTGACCGCCTTCAAAACCTGGACGAATTCCGCCACCAGTTCTAGACTTCTGTCCTTTATGTCCACGACCACAAGTTTTACCTGTGCCGCTTCCAATGCCTCGACCAACGCGTTTCTTGTTAGTCTTGCTGCCATCTGCTGGACTTATTGAATTCAAATGCATTATTTTGCTCCTACTCGCCTACAACACTGACCATGTACGAAACTTTATTGATCATGCCGCGATTTTCTGGCGTATCAATTACTTCAACAGTGTGGCGTATTCTTCTAAGACCAAGACCGGCAACACAAGCTTTGTGGCTTTTAAGCCGACCAATTGTGCTTTTAGTCAATGTCACTTTAATTTTATTTTGCTTAGCCATAGTGCTACTTAACCTGTTATCTCTTCGATAGTTTTGCCACGTTTCTCAGCAATGCTTGCTGGTGCACGCATATTCTGCAAACCTTCAAAAGTTGCTCGAATAACGTTAACGGGGTTAGTTGATCCGTAACACTTAGCAAGTACGTTTTGTACACCTGCTACTTCCAATACTGCACGCATTGTTTTACCAGCAATAATACCAGTACCATCAGATGCAGGCTGCATGAATATTTTTGATGCGCCATGTCGAGCTGTAATCGGGTATTGAATAGTTGTTCCCTTAAGATCAACATCAATCATGTTTCGACGAGCAGCTTCCATTGCTTTTTGAATAGCCAAAGGTACTTCGCGTGCTTTACCACGTCCATAGCCAACCTTGCCATTGCCGTCACCAACAACAGTTAAAGCAGTGAAACCAAATATACGTCCACCTTTGACAACCTTCGCAACTCGGTTCACTTGAACCAGTTTCTCTTGGATGCCTTCTTCGTTTTCTTGGTCGTTATACGCCATTTCTATTCCTCAAAACCTTATAGCTAAAAATCGCAGCTTTAAAACTGCAATCCGCCTTCACGGGCTGCTTCTGCTAATGCTTTTACGCGACCATGATACTTGTATCCTGATCGATCAAATGCGACTTGTTCAATACCTGCGGCCTTAGCTCTTTCTGCTATAAGACTGCCAACTTGGGTAGCACTATCAATGTTACCTGTCGTTCCAGCACGAAGATCTTTCTCTACAGAGGAAGCAGAAGCTTGCACTGTTTCTCCAGAGGCTGAGATTACTTGTACATATATGTGGCGAGGAGATCTATAAACACACAATCTTGGCATTTCAAGTTTGTCGATGTGCTTTCTGCCTCTTCTTGCTCTTCGTAGTCGAGCATCGTTTTTCTTACTCATAGCTTCCTCTAAAGACTATTTGTACCAGCTTGGTTAAATACACTAGGTACTTAATTATTTCTTCTTGGCATCTTTACGCTTAACATACTCGTCCGCGTAACGAACGCCCTTACCTTTATAAGGCTCTGGTGGTCTAAAAGCGCGAATGTTTGCTGCTACTTGACCAACTAATTGCTTATCAACGCCTTTCACAAATAATTGTGTTTGGCTTGGTGCTTCTATTTGAATACCTTCTGGAATTTCAAATACAACCGGGTGTGAAAAACCTAGACTCAAGTTTAAATTCTTACCCTGGATATTTGCTCTGTAACCAACACCAATGAGTGTTAATTCTTTAGAGAAACCTTCCGTGACGCCTTTAACCATGTTGTTCACAATCGCTCTAAACGTACCCGAGAGTGCAACTGATTTCTTGCCATCAACATTTGTTGAAAACTTAAGCAAATTATCTTCTTGCTTGATTGATACATCATCATGAACGTCGATGCTCAAGTTACCTTTGCCGCCTTTTACGCTTAGATTTCCAGCACCAAGTGTGACTTCCACACCTGTTGGAATCTCTACTGGGCTATTTGCAATTCTTGACATATTCTTTAAACCTTTGTTCTCTGCTGCTTATTTAATTATTGATAAATAGTGCAGTTAAAATACTGAGCAAATCAGTTCGCCGCCAAGTCCTGCTGCACGAGCAGCACGATCAGTCATCAAACCTTTGTTTGTAGACAAAATGATTATTCCAAGACCGCCTTTTACAACAGGAATGTCATCTTTATTTGTATACTGACGAAGTCCTGGTCGACTAACACGCTTGATCTCTTCTATCACTGGTAAACCATTGTGATATTTAAGCTCAATCTTTAATTGCGCCTTAGCTTCGCTATCTACTGAATACTCAGCGATATAACCTTCGTCTTTAAGCACTTTAGCAACTGCAGTTTTAACAGTTGATGAAGGCATTTCAATCTCATCTATTCGGGCAGTTTGCGCATTTCGAATGCGAGTTAGCATATCTGCCAATGGGTCTTGCATAGTCATAATATCTTATCCCTTACCAGCTAGACTTAACTAAACCGGGTACATCACCTCGGTTGGCTGCTTCTCTTAATTTTTGTCTTGCCAATCCAAATCTACGGTAAACCGCGTGTGGACGACCTGTAATTTTACAACGCCTAACTTGTCTTGATGGGCTAGCATTACGGGGTAAGCTCTGCAATTTCTGCTGTGCTTCCCACTTATCCTCATCAGACGCCGTAGGATCCGCGATAGTCTTCTTTAACGCTGCTCTTTTAACCGCATATTTCGCGACTAACTTTGCGCGTTTCTTTTCGCGGTTGATCATTGATTGTTTAGCCATAAAGCTCTCTGCTCTTTGCTTTGTTTAAGTAATCGCTTTAAGCGCTTACTGTCCTAAAAGGAAAATTAAATGCTCGTAGTAAAGCTCTACCCTGATCATCAGTTTTTGCAGTTGTTACAATACTGATGTCTAATCCACGGATCTTATCGATCTTATCGTAATCAATTTCAGCAAAAACGATTTGTTCAGTAAAACCCATTGAAAAGTTACCACGTCCATCGAAAGACTTAGGGCTAATGCCTCGGAAGTCTCTTTGACGAGGAATAGCAATACTGATCAAGCGCTCTAAGAATTCATACATCTGCTTCTTACGTAGCGTTACTTTACAGCCGATTGGATAATCTTCACGGATTTTGAATCCCGCAATTGATTTCCGAGCATTTGTAATCAAAGGCTTCTGGCCAGCGATTTTTTCCATATCGCCTACCGCAGCATCTAATTGCTTGCGGTCGCCAATTGCTTCACCAACACCCATGTTCAGGGTGATTTTGGTAATGCGAGGCACTTCCATTATATTGTCTAGCCCAAGCTCTTCTTGCAGCTTGGCTCGTATTTCTGTGTCGTACTTTTGTTTTAGGTCTGCCATTTGCTTAACCGTCTATCTCTTCACCGGAGGACTTAAAGATTCTTACTTTCTTTCCGTCTTCCAAAGTTTTAATACCAACCCTATCGGCCTTCTCGGCTTTAGCGTTATATATCGCAATGTTTGAAGCTTGAATCGGTGCTTCTTTTTCAATGATGCCGCCAGGTTGACCCATTTGTGGGTTACCTTTTGTATGACGCTTCATCATGTTCACACCAGCAACATAGACACGGCCGTCATCCAAAGTTCTAGTGATAGAACCTCGCTTACCCTTGTCTTTTCCTGCTATGACGATAACTTCGTCATCTCTTTTAATCTTTTGCATTTCTCTTCCTCTGCCTGATCAGCAATCAGTCTTATAGGACTTCTGGCGCCAGTGATACGATCCGCATAAACTTGTCGTTTCGCAATTCTCTAGTTACTGGTCCAAATATTCGAGTACCAATAGGCTGTTTGCTAGCGTTGAGTAATACCGCAGCATTACCATCGAAGCGAATAATTGACCCATCAGGACGACGAACGCCTTTTCTAGTACGAACAACAACTGCGTCCAATACTTGCCCTTTCTTTACTCGACCACGTGGAATCGCTTCTTTCACTGTTACTTTGATGATGTCGCCAACACCAGCATAACGTCTGTGAGATCCACCTAACACTTTGATACACATCACACGTCGAGCACCGCTGTTATCGGCGATGTCCAGGTACGTTTGTGTTTGAATCATTCTTGTAACTCCACTGTCTTACTCCAATCTATATTCTTAGATTGAAATATTAAACTGGTCTATATAATGGTTGCTTTGCGATCAACCGAATTTAACTTCCATGCTTTCAATTTAGAGATAGGTCGTGTCTCTTCGATTGTGACTAAGTCACCTTCTTGACACGTGTTCTCTGGATCGTGTGCATGGATCTTATTTGATCGCTTGATGTATTTGCCGTAGATAGGATGCTTAACCTGACGTTCCACTAAAACAGTGATCGTCTTATCCATCTTATTGCTTACAACTTTGCCATTTAAGGTTCGCGCTTCAGTACTCTTGCTCATTCACTCACCCTGCTCTTTTCCGTCAGCACAGTTTTAACCCGTGCTATATCTTTCTTAACTGCTTTCAATAAATGTGTCTGACCCAACTGCCCAGTTGACGCTTGCATGCGGTAGTTAAACTGGTCTTTTGTCAGCTCTACAAGAGTTGTTTGCAACTCTTCTTGTGACTTATCTTTTAGTTCTGATACTTTCATTTCTTAATCAGCCTACATTACTGTTCGTTTTACAAACGCTGTTGGAAATGGGAATTTAGATGCAGCTAGCTTAAAAGCTTCTCTTGCAACTTCTTCCGTTACACCTTCCATTTCGTACAACATTTTGCCGGGCTTAATTTGTGCTACCCAGTATTCAACATTACCCTTACCTTTACCCTGACGAACCTCAAGAGGCTTGTTGGTAATCGGCTTGTCTGGAAATACTCGTATCCAGATTTGACCACCACGTTTTACGTGACGAGTCATCGCACGTCGACCGGCTTCAATTTGGCGAGCAGTCATTCGGCCACGACCGGTAGACTTCAAACCATATTCACCAAAGCTAACCGAAGAACCACGATGTGCAAGTCCTCGATTTCGACCTTTTTGCGTTTTTCTAAATTTCGTTCGCTTAGGCTGTAACATCTTTATTTATCCAAAAGTCTGAACGTTGCTAGATTGCTCTTTTGACTCTTCAGGGGTACCAATGATCTCGCCCTTAAAAATCCAAACCTTGACACCCAAGATGCCGTAAGTTGTTAGCGCTTCAGCAGTCGCATAATCAATGTCAGCACGTAATGTATGAAGAGGTACTCTACCTTCAGCATAAGTTTCAGAACGTGCGATTTCAGCTCCACCTAGTCGGCCAGCTACACGAACTTTAATTCCAAGAGCACCAAGTCGCATGGCATTCTGAATTACTCGCTTCATAGCACGACGAAACTGAACTCTTCTTTCTAACTGTTGAGCAACATTTTTAGCAACCAAGTAAGCATCAATCTCAGGCTTACGGATTTCTTCAATGTTGATGTGCACTGGCACACCCATCAAGTTAGCTATTTCTTTACGTAATATCTCTACATCCTCGCCACGCTTACCAATCACGATACCAGGTCTGGCAGTGTGAACAGTGATACGTGCAGTCTGCGCAGGTCTCTCGATTTCGATCCGGCTAACGGATGCTTTTTCAAGACGCTTTTGAATGTACTCGCGCACCATCAAATCAGTATGCAATTGTTCTGCATAAGCTGGTCCATCTGCATACCAAACGGATGTATGTTCTTTAACAATCCCGAGTCTAAATCCAGTGGGATGTACTTTTTGACCCATAATGCTTTCCTGTTAGCCTTTTATCTTACGCAGTTACTAATTAGTTACTAATCAGTGACGGCTAAAGTGATGTGGCAAGTTCTTTTTAAGATACGATCCGCGCGACCTTTAGCCCTTGGACGTATTCTTTTCATTGTTAAGCCTTCATCTACAAATATCTTCGCAACAGACAACTCATCGACATCAGCTGCTTCATTGTGCTCTGCATTTGCGATCGCAGACTCCAACAATTTGCGAACAATGTGTGCACCTTTCTTAGTGCTGAAATTGAGGATATCTAAAGCTTCCCCAACATCTTTTCCTCGAATCTGATCAGCAACTAGGCGAGCCTTTTGTGCTGACATCTTCGCGCCTTTTAATTTAGCGGCAACTTCCATTCTCTTATCTCCCCTTACCGAGTTTTCTTATCGGCGGCATGACCGCGGAAAGTACGAGTGGCTGAAAACTCACCAAACTTGTGACCAACCATATCTTCTGTAACAAATACAGGGATATGCTGACGGCCATTGTGTACCTGTACAGTTAGACCAACACAATCCGGAGATATCATTGATCTTCTTGACCAAGTCTTAACTGGACGCTTGTCATTTGTTTCTACGGCCGTACGGATCTTCTTCATCAAATGAAGATCTATAAATGGTCCTTTCTTTAAGCTACGTGGCACGTTTAATTCTCCTAACGGCTTTGGCGACGACGACGAACAATCATGTTGTCGGTACGCTTATTCTTTCGAGTTTTATAACCCTTAGTTGGTGTACCCCATGGCGACACAGGATGACGACCACCGGATGTTTTACCTTCACCACCACCATGCGGGTGATCAACTGGGTTCATCACAACTCCACGAACCGTTGGACGAACACCCTTCCAACGTTTTGCTCCAGCCTTACCTAAAGAAGTAAGGTTGTGCTCTGAATTACTAACTTCGCCCATAGTTGCGCGACAATCTGCTAATACTTTGCGCATCTCACCTGAACGTAATCTCAAAGTGACATAACGACCTTCTTTAGCAATCAACTGGCAAGATGTACCAGCACTACGAACCATCTGCGCACCTTTACCAGGCTTTAGCTCAACACAATGGATAACACTACCCATTGGGATACTGCTAAGAGGCAGACTATTTCCAGATTTTATGGCCGAACCAGTTCCTGATTGAACTTCGTCGCCAGCTTTGAGCCCTTTTGGCGCGATAATGTATCTTCTTTCGCCATCTAGGTACTTAAGGAGTGCTATGTTTGCTGTTCTATTCGGATCGTATTCAATTCTTTCTACAACTGCTTTGATACCATCTTTATTTCTTTTGAAATCTACAACTCTGTACTTTTGCTTATGACCGCCACCAATGTGACGCGTCGTAATCCGACCGTTATTATTTCGGCCACCGGATTTAGTCTTCTTTTCCAGAAGCGGTTTATAACCTTCGCCCTTATGCAGGTCCGGGTTAACCATCTTGACGACAAACCGGCGTCCTGGTGATGTTGGTTTAGCTTTTACGACTGCCATTTTAATAACTCGTTACTAAATTCGTTTAAGTATTCGCTGAAGAGAAGTCGATATCATGACCTTCTTCGAGTCGAACATAAGCTTTCTTCCAGCTTGGCTTCTTGCTTAGGCCACGCGCATTTCGCTTGACCTTACCTTTTACATTTAAGACGCCTACAGACTTTACAGAAACACCGTAAATACCTTCAACAGCTGTCTTGATCTCTGGGCGAGTCGCATCTTTTGCCACTCTAAAAGTAAACTGGTTAGCTTCATCAGCAATAACAGTCGCCTTTTCTGAAATATGTGCACCTAGCAATATTCTGTACATTCTTTCTTCGTTCATGCCAGCATCTCCTCAGCTTTCTTCAAGGCGCCAACAGTAAAGAGCACCTTATCGAAGCCGATCAAGTTCACAGGATTAACACCTTGAACATCAATAACTTCAACTTTACGTAAGTTACGAGCACCGAGGTAAAGATTGCTATCTACTTCTTCAACAACAACAAGTACGTTACCTAGCTCCAATGAATTCAAACGAGCTTGTACTTCTTTTGTCTTAGGCGCATCAATTGCAAAATCTTCAGTGATCACTAATCGCTCTTGACGAATAAGCTCAGACAAAATTGACTGCATAGCACCACGGTACATTTTACGATTAACCTTTTGACCAAAATCTTGAGGTTTAGCAGCAAACGTTTGACCGCCCCCTCTCCAAATTGGAGAACGGATAGTACCAGCACGAGCTCGGCCCGTACCCTTTTGACGGAAAGGCTTGCGACCTCCACCGTTTACTTCGGAACGTGTCTTTTGAGCACGCGTACCTTGTCTTGCACCAGCCATATAGGCAGTGACAACCTGGTGTACCAAAGCTTCGTTAAACTGACGACCAAAGGTTGCTTCGGACACATCAACTGCGCGATCCGATACACCCTTACCTGGTTCTGAAATATTGAGATTCAACGTTTCGACTCCGCTTATGACCCGAATTTAACAGCAGGCTTGATGACTACGTCACCGCCTTTTGCACCGGGTACCGCTCCTTTAATGAGCAACAAATTATTTTCTAGATCAACCTTAACAACTTCCAAAGATTGCGTTGTAACCTGAACAGCACCCATGTGCCCGCTCATCTTTTTACCTTTGTAAACACGACCTGGCGTCTGACACTGGCCAATTGATCCAGGCGCTCTGTGAGATACAGAGTTACCGTGAGTCGCGTCTTGCATTTGGAAGTTATATCGCTTGATAACACCTTGAAAGCCTTTACCTTTAGACTGACCAGTAACATCTACCATTTGGCCAACTTCAAAACTTTCAACATTTATTTCATCACCTGTCGCTAACGCTTGATCAGCTTCACATCTAAATTCTGCAAGGTGATTGCCTGCTTCAACATTACTTTTAGCAAAAAGTCCTGCTTGAGGCTTATTTACTTTTGAAGCTTTAACACTTCCAAAAGTAACTTGAATTGCTTCGTAACCATCTCTCTCGCCTGTCTTTCGCTGCGTAACACGATTAGGTGTCGCCTCGATGACAGTAACAGGAATTGACTCACCGCTTTCTGAAAAGATGCGGGTCATTCCACGCTTAACACCTACTATACCAATAGTCATGATCTCTCCATTAACCTAGGTTGATCTGAACTTCTACGCCAGCTGCCAAGTCAAGCTTGGTCAACGCATCAACAGTTTTCTCTGTTGGCTCTACGATATCGAGCAGACGTTTATGAGTTCTAATCTCATACTGATCACGGGCATCTTTATATACGTGCGGCGAGACCAATACTGTAAATTTTTCAATTTTAGTCGGCAAAGGAATTGGGCCTCTTACCTGAGCACCTGTGCGCTTGGCAGTGTTAACGATTTCCTGTGTCGAAATATCGATAAGGCGATGATCGAATGCCTTTAATCGAATTCTAATTCTCTGGTTTTGCATTAAACCCGTCTCCAAAAACGGTAATAACTAACCGGCCAACCTAGTAAAGCGTTTTAAAACTAACTTACTGAACAATTGACCAAACAATAAGGCAATAAAAGCCCCTGTCCCTTACTAAAGGGAGGAGCTTTTTAACCTTTACCCAAACCGACTTGCGGTGGGCGGGTAGTGACTCCCTATCGGAGTCTTGTATCTAAACCGAGCTTTTACCTTGCATAGCTCAGTTAGAGGGCGCGAATTATACAAATATCTGAGCCCTTTACCAGCCTTTTCTCACTTTTTATTCAGAGGGAAAAGGCAGATCTTTTAGCTTGGGCGATTTGCCCAAAATCGCTAAGCGGAAATCAAGCATAACCAAAAACTACCAATCGCTTATAGCGAGTACTTACTTACCCGCCAAGCTTGCTAACAAGTGCCTGAGTAATATTATCGGGCACTTCTTTATAAGCAGCAAATTCCATTGAAAATGTTGCACGTCCTTGA
>JQIA01001052.1_pt1 | contig 14756 bp, 14 predicted proteins | sample 811431 | NCBI WGS metagenome assembly JQIA01 (sample SAMN02998118, study PRJNA258478) | marine sediment metagenome | biome: marine; feature: seafloor; material: sediment; isolation source: oil-polluted sediment collected from 3 locations (0.5 km, 0.7 km and 0.9 km)... | place: USA: Gulf of Mexico ... | reverse complement strand
AGCCGATACACTTGTCAAGGTGAAACGTCATTGAAACTTGTGCTCTTACTTCCACTATTAAACATCTCCATTTACTAATTGTGATTTGTAAATTGCAAATAAATTCAATTTAAATACAGCTTGAGTTAGTCAATTATCAAACTTCTAACGGCATATCATATATAATAACATTAATAAACAGGCATTCAAGAATTTAGATTGGTTTAGACTCTTATTTAAGCTTGAATAATGAATATTTAATATTCTTAATAACTATATATAACAATATATTAAGATTAAATTATTTTAGTTCTAAAAACTGATATTATTTGTTAAATGTCAAATTAATTATTTAGAGTTTACTTGATTATGATAAAATTTATTAATAGTAACAAAATATATTAAAAAATAGACTGTAATAATTATAAAATATAATGTGTTTATAAAACCATATTAAAGTATTAACAACTATCAGCCCAAATTATTTAAAGGTAGAAATTTGAGATAATAGTCGTTATAATCATAAATTGGTCTATAAATTCCTCGAACAAGATATTTCAATGAAAAACGTTTATATTTATATTTGTGACTAGAGTTGAACGACATATTGTCGATATGAATCAGCCATTGATTGATTTATCTTATGCCTCAAAAAATTTATATAATTGTGCCACATTTATTATGAGGCAAAATTTTATAAAAAAAATCATAAGATTATCAATTATAACACGATGGATAAGATAATCAAACGTGATTATTCAGGGGGTTATAAAGATCTGCCAGCTCAGTCTTCACAACAAGTTTTACGATTAATTGAGAAGAACTGGAAGTCTTTTTTTAAAGAAAATCAGGAATATAAGAAGAATCCCGACAAATTTAAAGGAATTACAAATAATTATGCCAACCTATAAATGGATTTTTATAATCGGTTGTTACAATTCTGGTACAACTTTATTAGATAGAATTTTGCGACAACATTCAGCAATAGCTAGTCTGCCAAGAGAAGGACAATTTTTAAGTGAGGTTTTTGTTACGCCAAAATCAGTTGGAGTACCACGCTTATGGGCAGAAAAAGAAGATTTGTTTAGATTTCCTCCAAATGGTAAGGTTGCAGAAGCAATACAGGCCAAACAGGATTGGATTCAATTATTAGATAAACCAGAAGCTAGTTTTGCATTAGAAAAATCACCACCTAATACTGCTAGAACTTTATGGTTGGAACAAAATTTTAACCAACCATATTTTATTCATATAATTAGGAATGGTTATGCTGCCTCGATGGGAATCCATGCTAAAGTCATAGCTGATTATGGAACAATGCCAAATTTGCTATCAAAAGCAGCCAATCAATGGAATCGTAGTTTGGAAATTATATTGGAAGATGCTCCTAAATTAACCAATTTTTTGGAAATTAGTTATGAAAATTTTACTGCTGATCCAATTGGAATTATTAGGGATATTTTTAATTTTCTAAATTTACCGATGTTATCTTCAGAAAAACTCTTACAAAAGTATAATATTCATGGGATAAATTCTAAGATTGAAAATAAAAATCAGGTACGGTTAGAAAGAATGACTGAGGAACAGGAAGGGATTATTTATACTAAGGCAGGAAAATTATTGGGTAAATATAACTACAATAAGTTGGGTTAGCCGAAGCATAACCCAACACCATTCCAAGATAAATATTAAAATCCTAACTTATAAAACTTACTAGTTGCTAACACAACTTGGTCCAGCTGCACCTGTGCTAACATTACTATTAATGTTGGTTTTTACATCTCGTATAAGAGCCATTATTTCAATATCAGAAAGAGTAGTTGCTATCTTTAATGATGATCTTCCAGTCCAAGTACCAGGATTATCTGCATCAGATCCTTCCATCATTGCACCTAAATCAGCAGGGAAAAATCTCATAGTTTTGCCTGCTCCGAGAATAGTTTCACCACTTTTATCTGTCATAACTTTAGGGCCAAATAATTGGGTTCCTTGTTGATCATAAAAGGTTCCAATTAATTCACCATCAGCAACTCCATCGTTGGTAATGAGGATAACAAGTCTATCGTTAACAGCATCTGCTTTTGGAATAATATTTACCCAACAAACAGTACCATCCTGTGATACCTTAGGTAAAGAAGTACAACCTTCACTAGGTGATGAAAGATCATTTACATTTGATCCTTCGTAATCAACATCTAAATTAGCACAAGGAGAATTTTCTGGTATATTAATTTCAGTTTTATTATCCACAACTACTAATATGTCAGTTTCTTTTATAAAATCATCATCAGCATCACCACCAGCGATATTAAGAGTATCGCTTAATTCGTCCATTACATCCGTAAGATCAAAAGTTGCTGTAGTACCATCTTCAGATATTACTACATCTGTTGTTATACCTTCAAGTTTTACTTCACCAGGATCTTCCATAGATGCAAAAAACTGACCATCAACAATATTCAGTTTAGCCTCATTTATACCGCCATCATCAGTAGTTGTAGTACCTCCTAATGTAAACTGAGTTACTCCATCTTCACTCATGGCAGTCTCATCATGAGTAACTTTAATAGCACCCAATCTGATAGTGTTTGTATCTACATATACATCACCATTATCAGTAGCACTAGTAAATTCAGTATTACCTAATTCAGTAGCAATTTTAGTATCTGCTGGTGTACTTGTTGGTACTATTTCTATAGTAACTGCTTGAGTAGATTGAGCCACAGTTAAAGAATCTTGAACATTAACTAAATAGGCAGTTTGACCAACTGATGTAGGTAATACTGTCATTTCAATCTTACCACCAGTATTACTTAATGCTTCAGCGGTATTTGCTAATTTATATTTTAGTAAGAATTTACTCTTAGCATCAATTTTTACATCATCGTCTACTTCAATGGTAAACTTAACTTGATTATCTTGAGGTGATACACTACCAGTATATAATGTATCGCTTTGTAAAGAGCCAGTATTAGCATTTGTAAACAATTCAACAGTGTCAACAAAAGTAGCTCCACCTGACAAACTAAAAGTTAAGTAAAAATCTTCATCAATAGCACCATCTATCTGATAGATTACACCGCTAAAGGCACCTGAAGGTAGTGCAGAAGGGCTAGTACCAAATAATTCTGCAGCATAGGTTGTACCCTCATCAGCATCACCACTATTAACAAAATTTGTTTGGACAGCTACAGTAGCACCTACTGTACCAGCATTAACACCACTTGCATCAACAGTACCAGCTGCTCCTTCTCTAGCATAATTTACTACTGTTGCAGTGTCTGTTAAATTACTTAAACCAGAAGCTAATACAACTTCAGTGGCTGAAAAAGAAAATAATGTCGCTGCTACAGCCATAGCCAGCTTATTGTTCTTACGCATATCTACAACTCCTAATCTTTTAAATGATTATTCACATCCATTACCAGTAGCACCAGAACTAAGATTAATCAGTGGACCTATATTAGCGGATGCTGGTGTGACACCAGCAGGAGCTAATATACCACTTACATTTTTAGCTCTTAACATTCCATAAGCTTCCATTTTAGTGGAATTAGAATTAATAGTCAAAATAGCACGGCCTAGCCAAGGTTTTTCTGCTGCAGCTCCAGTTTGTAGAGTTGCGTAGTCGTGTAAAGCATCTGAGTTTACAACTAAAGTACCATTAGCTGGTGCTAATCCTAATTCTTGATCTACTAGATGTTTAACTCCATCTCTATCTCTTACACTGCCCCATACGGTAACTTCAGCATCTGTTTTATTGAAAAATCTATACCAACCTTTATCAGAAGCTTGTTTATGAGGAACGTTATATAAAGTACATGTAGTACCATTACGTTTGGTTCTAGATAAACGACCTACATAAGTAATATTTTTATTGCTTGGATATTCAATAGTTAAAGAAGCAGTGGCTTTATCTTTAGTGTCATTGATATCAGTGTCATTATCATCAGCAACAAGCACACATACATTTACTGCACCTTTAGCATCCATAGCTACTATATGTTCTGCTTCAAGCTCAAAGGTAGCTTCATCAGCATCTACTATTCCAACTGAATCATTGTCTGTGGTAAAGACACAATCTCCACCAGTAGTATCAATATCTAAAAATACTTGATTATCTCCTGTAGATGCTGAGAATGGACCACCTACAACAACCAGCCTACCACCATCTACTTCATTTACATTAGTTAGAGGGTATGTAGCATCACCATTAATTAATATAGTACCAAGTGAAATTATAGTAGTAGAACCATTTATTCCACTGTCAAATTTTTTGCTTCCTTCAGTAACATCAATCTTAGCAGGAGAATCTATATCATCAAATGTTACTGTTACACCAGCTGTTGAGTCAAATAATGTTGCACTGGCAGAATCATCAACTGTAAAATCAATAGCAGCTGCTCCCCATTCGGCTTTTAACTTAACAGTACCACCATTATTAGCCAATCCTTCTACTTCTTGAACTGCAAATGATAAAATTAATCTATCTTCTTCTTCACCAGCATCAGTAGCATTACCAGTTTCATCATCAGTTTTTATATTACTTTTACCAGCTTGTAATAAATATCTAACTGTATTATCACCCAAAGAACCACCACTAATCCGCGTTACTGCAGCCGCAGTTACGTTGGCATTAGCCGTAAAAACTGGTGTTACCAAATCAGCATTAAATGTACCACCAGTTAAAGTATAATCAATATAAATATTAAAAATTATATTTGCATCACGCTCGAACTCAAACCAAGTTGTAATATCATTACTGCCAGCTACTGGGCTTACAGGAAGTACTAAGCTACCACCATCTTCATCAACACCTTCTGATGCAATTGCTTGAGGTTCAGTTTCAAGAGTATCATCACCAATAGCAAATGTAAATTCACCAGCATTAGCAGCTAGTCCTATTCCACCTGATAGAATTGTTGCTATGACAATCCCAAGTGTTTTATTATAACGCATATCAAAAACTCCTTAATAAAATTATATAAGGTCTGTGCAAATACCCTAAAAGTACTATTAAATTAATTATTACATCTTTTTTTACAGAATGCAAATTTTTTTTAATAATCTTACGTTTATGTATAATAATCATTAACGTATTGCTATAAATGTAACTCGTTTTCCATTGTAATATCTTTCTTCCAATCCATTTTGAGTAGGAATTATTTTTTCCACTTTTGAAAATCCTAAAAAATTTAATAAAGCAGTAACAGCATATTCATTTGGATATAATTGAACAACTCCTTTTTTATTTCGCCAAAGACTAGTAGTAGAATCATCAGATTTTATAGTAGAAATGGTTGGAAAGTTCATCAACCATAGAGGGTCTTTATTTTGTTCAGGATTTGGCATTACTGTAGTATCTACAAGCATAATATTCTTAGTCACTGAAGCAAGTCGTTTGATCACATGAATTGGGTTTTCTAAATGATAAAGTATTCCAAAACAAAATGTTATATCAAATAATCCTACTGTTGATTCATCAAGTTGTTCAATATCCATCAATTTAAAATTTACTTGTTTTAGATTTAATGCCTGCTTAATAAAATTTGCTTGCTCAATATAATGTTTTACTATATCAACACCAAGAACATATTCGCTGTCAAGTTTTGCAGCTTCTACAGAAAATCCACCACAATTACACGCAACATCCAAGATTCTTTTTCCTTGTAAAGTACCTCCACATGCTTCAATTAATGCAGGAAAAGCATGCTTAACAAGATTATCGATACGAGTATATTCTATTGGACGACGAGATAGTTTTGGAATATAAGTACTTAAATTATATGGAAGTTCTACTCTATGATGAAATGGTGAAAGTCGATAAACTTCATTAAGTAATTCTTGTTTTGTCAAGTCCATCCTAAATTCTCACGGTAATTTAAAATTGAATCACTACCGCTTAGCGGTAGAATCAAAAATTAGACTGGAAGTCTATTTATCGATGGACTAAAACCATCGACTAAAGTAAAAATACTGTGTGCTTCACACGATTTTATATAAATTTTGAAAAGTCTATTTCCATCTGAAAGACGGAGGTCTTTAACCATTTATGGGACTATAAATAATCAAAATCTCTTGAATTGTTATTGCATCTTTTTTCACACAATGCAATTTTTTTATTTCTGTAAAGTATCTGGTATAGAAATATTAGGTAGCAATTTCAATCTACGTTGTAAAGTATCAGCAATTTTCACTGCTTCTTCATCATTATCAATGATATATGGAATAATCATAATAACCAATTCTGTCCGGATATTAGAAGACTTATTTACCCGAAATAACTGACCTATTAATGGCAAATCCTTGAGAAATGGAATACCACTATGACCTTTACTAACAGTATTAGAAATTAATCCTCCTAACAAGACCGAATGTCCATCTTGTAAACTTAATTCTGTGCTAATACTACGATTAAATATTTCTGGTGAATTAATTTGACTAGTGCTGTTTTTCTGAGCAGTACTAACTTCCTGACTAATTTGTAAATCTACTCTTCTACCTGCATATACTGTAGGTTTAATTCTTAATGAAGTACCAGTACGTCTATATTGAACTTGTTGTAAAATTGCACTATTACCATTTAATTGTAAATCTGCAGAAGTTGCTTGACTAGTTAAAGTAGGTATTTCATTTCCAACTTCTATCGTAGCCTGACTACCACTACGTACCATTAAACGTGGAGTTGCTAAAATTGTAGCCCGGCTATTACTAGCAAAAGCATTCAATATTGAACGTACTTGACCAGCATTACTAAGAGTATAAATAAGACCACTACCACCAACTCCTGAAGCCATACTGCTTATTGTACCATCTAAACCACCAAGGTTAGCCTTATTTAGAACCCATTCTATTCCATGTTCATCTTCTTCACTAATTACAATATCTGCAATAGTTGCCTCAATTAAAACTTGTTTTGGAGGAACATCCATATCTCGTATTACTGGTAGTAAACGACTCCATTCTTCATTAGAGCCAATAAAATGTAAAGTATTACGATTATCATCTGCTACAATTTTACGCTTATCATTATTTACTATAGTTACAAGCAACTGATTAATTGTTTTAATCACTAAACCAACAGCAATATGTTTTACTTGATAAGAAAATAATCCAGGTTTTTCGGGAGTGTGTGTTCTAGTATTTACATGATCAAGTTTTTTTGCCCATTTTTGTACATGGGCTAAAACTTCAGTAGTTCCAGCAAATATAATAATGGAATTAGTTTCTGCAAAAGTTAAAACAATAATACTTCCACTGTTGGCATTGTTAGAAGCAGCATAGCCTTGACTGTTTAAAGCTTGTATTAAATGCTTTGCCAAAACAGCTGCAGACAAAAAAACTGGTTCAATTCGTAAACTGTATTGTGATTTCATCAAAGGTTGATCTAATACTTCAATAGCTCTAATAGCCTGATTAACTATTTGTGGTCTACCAACCAAAATAATTGCATTACGTTTCATATCTATCCTAGTACTTAATTCATGACCTTTAAAAGCTTCTTGTAACCAAACATTGATTTGAGGACCAGTAACAATTTTAAGATTAACAAAATGAATTATAGGTCGGTGACTAGGTGGTACATTTGGTAAAGCTAGGCCTTCAATAATCAGAGAAGGAGTATCAGTTGCTTGTTTTTTTTGTTTTACAAACTGAAGAAACTTATCTTTTATTTCTATTCCAACATTATAATTGGCAAGTATTTGAACAACTAGATTATAAAGTTCTTTAGGTGTTTGAGCCTCATTTACTCGTAATGTTACTAAATCTTTTTTACGACTGATTTTTTTATCCATTTCAAATGACAATCCTAATAAATTACCAAACACCTCATTAATAAAAGCTGGTAAAGGCAAACTTTCAATATTGATTGTAATTGGTTTAGTAATTTTAAAATTAGGAATATCAGTATCAGTGATAGTAGCTGAAGTTTTTTGGCGGGCTGGCGAAGATGGTAATGGTTGAAAACGAATATTATTATTTGGATAAACAGCTGATGTAGAAGGTATGTTAGTAAAATTATTATGAGATTCAACCAGCGGTTCACGTAATGGTTTAGGAAAATTAGGTTCTATTGGTTTAAGAGTGGAACAACCTATGAGAATAAAAACAATTAAAATATATAGTTTTTTCATTGTGAAATATAGAATATTATAAAATCCTATTTTTAAATTTCCTGATATTAATATAACTTAATATATTGATAAAAATATTAATAATAGATAGCTCTGAATGAAGTCGTAACAGATATTTTAAGATATTTATTATAATTTTAAGCAGTATTGTATAAAACTATCTAATAATGCGTAAGTCTTGGTTAAAAAATATATCAAAATAGTGTTAGTTTTATTGTCTATAAACTTGTAAAACATGTTTATCCATAATTATTTTTTTTGCTTGTATAAATATATTATTTCGGTTTTACCATCTTTCATAACCTCCACAAAATCCTGTTTTATTTTTAATAATTTAGAACCATCAGATAATAACTTCCCAATAGTATATTTATTTATTTTCTTTTTTTTATTAGCGAATAATACATAATCTTGTTTACCTTGTTGAATAATAGCAACTAAATTTAAATTTTTATTATTTTTATTACGACTACTACTAGAACGACTACGACTAAAACGATTTCTATCTGTGGTACGAGATTTCTGTTGAAAATTAGAGTTTCCCCATAAAGTTAACTTAACATTAGCTAAATTGGATTGAGATATTTGTGGTATTTTCCAATCAAGCTCAGTAATATTTTGTTCAACATTAAATGATTGTTCGTTGAAAAATACTAACATTATTGCAGTTATATTTATTATCCCTAGTATAATAATTTTTTGAATATTATTTATCATATAGTTTAAAGTTCATTATCATTTACAGAAGAATTTGGTACTTTTCTAAAATAAGATTTTAATATAATTACAAATTTTAGCTGATCTTTTGATTCATAAACATCTAACATTTCTGTCACCACAATTGAAGGATGAGTTGCTATTTTTAATAATAGTTCTATTAAGCTTTGTTTATCAAATTGGCCTCTTAGTTTAGCTGTAACTTGCCACATATCAGTATATTTTGGTATATCTAAAGCAGGATCAACCTGTAAACGTTTTATATCCATTTGTTTACTAACAATACGTAACCATTGTTGAAAAGTAGCTTGAGCCAAACCCTTAGTATTAGCTTGCCATAATTTAGACTGTGATTGTTCACGTACTTGTTGAATTTCAATAGCTCGATCAGTCCATTGAGATTGATTAGCAATAGTTTTTAATTGGGATAACCGTTCTACAACAGCATTATAACTTTGTTGTTTTTTTATTTGATAATCGTTCAATAACATGATGGAATAGCTAAACAACAATCCAATAATAAACCATACTCCTAATCGTAAACGAGTATTATTGCGTAACTCACTAATTAATGGGATAAAAAATTTAAACATATTTTAAAAAATTCAATCAATTCGCATACTAACATTCATATAATTAGATTTACGTCCAATTTTTGCTTTAACATCCTTGAACAAAGGTTGAAACATTTTAACATAAAAAGTTGGATCAAGTTGTTTAGTTTCTATAGTAAAATCTAATTTACCCATATTATATAGCCATTTAATCAAACGGGTCTTTTTATTAAAAGGTATTTTATCATTAATTACTTTCATTAGTTCCAATTGAGATGGAGAGCTATTTAACGCTAATAATTTTTCCGTTAATTGTTTATCCTGAATTGCTTTATTACGAGCAGTTAAAATAGGAGAAATATGATCACTTAACTCATCAACTTGAACTTGCAACTGTTGAGTTTTATATTGATATTTAATAATATTAGCAACTTGCCAAGTTAGTAAACCAGAAAAAATGGCAATTCCCAACATTATTACCATAGACTCTTGCAACATACTAGTGTTAAAGCTAGTTTTATTACGTCCCCATGGTCGTGACAATAGTTCATCTTTAATTACTGGTGGTAACTCAGGATTTATTTGTAAACCATGAACTCGTTGAAAATTAATCCATTCCTTTTGTTCAGGTATTGTAGCCCACCAACGACTACCTTGTAGTAATCCAGACCGCCAAACCTGTCCTTCCACTCCATCCAAACAATTTATTAATCTTATAGTATCTTCTTCTGGCCGAGGGTATAATAATACTTCTGGGATAATCGTGGCTTTATTTATTATATTATCTACCTGTTGTTTTTTGTCCCATAACCAAACTTGTACTTGTCCATTATGCCAAACTTGGTAACTTCCATATTCTTTAAAAGATGACCATTGTTGAATTTTAAGTTGTAAAACTTTTCCCTGCCGATTAGTTGGAATATCTTCTAAAGAAAATAGTTTATAATAACAAAGACCTCTCGACATAACCCATTCATAACGTCCACGAGTTTTTATTGTAGGAGATATTACTTCATTACATTTTTGGAGATAACGTTGAGTCGAAAAGAATTGTTTGTGCATGGATAGGTGGTATATTGGTATACATAGGTAATAGAGGCAAATCTAAATAATAATCAATTTCCCAAGGTTTTTTATCGTTTAATCCAATAGGTAAATTTATATGCACTTGCCGCATTCGTTTACTGTCTTTATGCCAAATAGTTAAACGCAAATTAGACGATGGAAAAATCATTAGATCCTCTGGATCAATATTTAATAAAGTTCCTGTCATTTGATTTAGCTGTCTTATTGACAAAATAGGTGTATTTTTTCTTGTATCAACAATATGTTGAGAGCTTTTAGCACTAAAATTATAAGATGCCTGTAGTACTAGTGCAGGTGCAGTATTAAAATTTGGATAGGTAGCAAATATGGTATTAGTTAACTGGCCAAATATATTATCTTTCCATAAAACGTCCTGTTCTGTCCAACCAAGTATATTTTTACATTCCATTGAAGTAGTAAGATAGTTATTAACAGGAGGAGGTAAATTATGTTGTTCATAATGTGATTTTTCTGCTCCATTTATACGATGTAAATCATCTGGATCAATATAATCTTGTAATTTGGCAATTAATGGAGAATGTAGTTCTTCATCTACTCCTAATATACCTAGTAAACGTGACAATACAAAGCTATCAGCAAAGTTTACTCCGATAAGTCCTCGTTTATCCTGTAGTGCAAAGAAAGCTTTACCATATCCAAAATAAGGTTTGTCATCTAATTTGATTTCTCCTCCAACTGCCAAAATACTACCTTCTTCAATTTCTTCTATTACAGTCTCTTTTTTAATCTCTCTTTGAGGAACAGACAAACCACCAACATTACGATTTTGAGTAACTAACAGATATGTTATGATAGATTGAGTGCTATATATATCAATTTCACCTTGAGTATCTGCTTGCATATTTTGCACGATATCAACAGCTTTTTGAGTCCATAATGCAAAAAAACTGGCTGCAATAGTTAAAATTGCTAACATCCACAGAGTAGTAACTAATACAAATCCATGTTGTCTATTAACTATTTTACTATTTATTTGCATCGTTTTCAGACAATTTAATTATCCAGGTTAGAGGTTTATTTCGGCGTTGTCCCTGAAATTGAATTATTCTTGGTATTTGCGGTATGTCTAAACCAATTTTAGGTGGCCATTCAGTATGCCATTTACCATCCTTAGCCATATAACTAAATTTTCCTTCTCCACTAAACCAGTGCGATATATTCCAAGTTTCATTTTTACTGTTTTGATAATGTAATACCATTATTCCATCTGCATATTCCATTTTCCAACCAAACGAAGTTGGAACTCCAATATTTTGATCTAAAGCCGCAATAGTTAAACCACTAAATTGATGTTTTTCACCTTTGAAAACATGATCACCATTATAGCGTTCAGTTATAATTGCTGCAGTAGTACTTCTAAACCAATATTCTTGTAAAGCACCTCGTTGTAAATCTTCAAATTGAGCTAAAAAACTAGAACGTAAATGCAAGACGTAAGAAAAGCCTTCCAACAATAAAACACTAATAAAACTTACCAATACTAATACTACTAACATTTCTAGTAATGTAAAGCCAGTTTTAAAATCCTGATTTAAAATATTGTTTAAAGCCAATTTGTCTTACCGTAAATTTTGCAATCAAAGTCTTATCTGAGGAAACTATTACATTCATATCATATAAACCAACTTGATACATAATGGTATTACCTTGTAATTCTACTTCTTTTGCTTCCCAAGTTATTTTATATATTCCTATTGTATTTTCACCAGATGGCTGTTCGATCGGATTTACAGTCTCTATAAAAGCTACAGCATTGCGAGTAGCATCATTACGTTGTTGAGCAGCTTGCACATGTTGCAGAGTTGTTAAATTAGCACTAATCCAATTTAGCAAAGCCATGCCAGTGCTGGCTATTAATACCAATGCTACAATAGCTTCAAGTAAGGTAAATCCACGTTGGTTCATATTTTTTTAGTAATTATCACTTCTATTCTATAAACAGCTGTAAAACCAACTTTATAACTGAATAATAATTCCATTCAAATTTCGTAAAATTATTGTACAGTATTTATATGTACAAATCAATAAAATAATATTGCTAAATAGCTAGTTAGATAATTAATTAGATTATCTTTCCTAAATCAAGAAAAAATTATATTCAGATAAAATACAAAACTTATTATAGCAATTCTTAATTATGAATGCTTAATTCTTAATTAAATTCAAAATAAATATCAAATACTTATATTGCTGTAGTTTGTCCAATCGGAAAACGCTATACATAATTTATATCAACTTAATTTATATCGTTTCCCGATAGAGCACAGTACTATTTGTTTCGGGAATGGAGCGGATTTCCCGAAACTTTGTACCTTATTTATAAACGATAAACACTATACTCAAGTATGTTTCTTTTCCGATATCCAAAATCTATGTTCTTTATCTAAAAAAACTATATAGAATGTGTTTTCAACAATATATCCAGCAACTCTTTTTTTCCATCAATACCTTCAATTACTCCCCAGGCAACATGTTCATCAACATATTTAGGATGAGCAAAATCTGTTTTTATTGAAGGTGGAAAATTTCCATAAATCTTTATCTGTTGTTGATTTGTTGCTTCATCACGAGTTAATTTTGATAAATTTTTCAATCTTTCAATCAAGGTGGAAAGAATATTTTCTTCATCCCATAATTTAATAGTTTGAGGTGATTTTTTAGGTTGCGTCTCGTCAATATCCTTAAAACTAAAAGTTAATAATTCTCTAATATTTGAGACTTTTTTCTCTTCCCTTGTATTCACTTGCCTGGAATATGGCTTATTTTTATCTCTATTTTTAGCCATTTAATGCAATTTCCAATTCATTGATAGATTTAAATAAAGGGACAGCTCCATATTTGCCAGCCAAATAATCTTTACTATATGAATTATCTTTTCTAGTATAATGCTCTTTATATTCAAGCAAGGAATATAATTCACTCTCCTGTTTTGAATCTTTCTCAATAAACCAAATTTGATCTCTTCTCAATAATTCATTGGTTAATAAGTTGGTGTCATGACAAGTGATTACCAATTGGCTATTGGATTTATTTTCTTTATGATAAAGTTCTAAAATAAATTTGGATAATAAGGAATGGAATCTATTATCAAATTCATCAACCAGCAATATTTCCCCAGTATTTATGATATGAAAAATAGGACCTAATAGGTAAATAAGTTTTTGAGTACCTTGTGATTCTAAAGATAATGGAATATTATATTCCTGCTCATTACCTTCTACTTTTTTAACAATTTCAACTTCCTTAGATTTATTTCTGGTTTTCATAGAAAAAGTACCATTAAATCCTTTAGCTGTAATCTCTTTATTTAATTCAACGATATTAATATCTTGAATTTGAAAAGATGACAAAATGTTTAATGCCCAGGCAAGAAATGCAGGATTTTTGTCTAATAAGTTAACAGTAAATTTTTTGAAGCCTATTTCACTAATACCAGATAAAATATGTATCTTTTTAAACCAATCAATTATATTACGAGATTTTTCTCCGTTGAATTGGGATAAAACTGAAATAAATGGTACATTTTCTCTAGTTTTTTCAAGATAAGATTGCCCATTTTTTTCTTTAATAAAATCTTTAGCTTCTGTAAAAGAGCGTTTATTTATTTTTATCTTTTGTCCAGTTCTTTGAAATAAAAAAGTTTCTTTTGTTTTTTTTGTCGAATATAACCATTCTTCATCTATTTTACCTTTTGAAATTGATATTCCATACCTATACATATTGTCTTTATAAATGAATGATATTTCAAATTCACTAGGTATATCAAACACATCTTTTTTTAATAGAAATGGTACGACTGATTCTAATTTATCAGTTTCTGCTAAAGATTTTAAAATAATAGTTTGCAAAATATGAAGGCTATTAATAAAATTTGATTTACCACTTGCATTAGCACCAAATATAGCAGCAGATTTCACTAGGTTGTCTATACCAAATTTATTTATTGGAAAGATATTATCAGCATTATCTTGTGTAGAGTTAGCTGCCAACATACTAAATGTTTGTGGTGAATTGAAGGATGAGTAATTTTGAACGGTAAATTCTATTAGCATTGTTGAAAATAACCGGTTAATGTAATTAATAAGAATATTAGGAATAACTATATACAACAGGATAAAACTTTTGTTACTAAAAGTAAATTATCATACTGAATTTTTTTTAGAAATTTAATGGTGGGCAATAAAAAGTTCATGTCATTCCCGTGAAAACGGGAATCTAGAATCTCTGGATACCCATCCCCATTTTCATGAGGACATGCTTTCGT